>Ga0187885_10001191_pt1 | contig 29263 bp, 26 predicted proteins | sample June2016WEW_20_1_3_FD_132970 | JGI IMG/M metagenome (GOLD analysis project Ga0187885, IMG submission 132970) | Peatland microbial communities from SPRUCE experiment site at the Marcell Experimental Forest, Minnesota, USA - June2016WEW_20_100 | ecosystem: Environmental > Terrestrial > Soil >...
AACCGCCATCCGGCGAATGGTTTCGAGCGTTGCGTGCGCGAGAGTTCGCCCGTCGATTCTCATGGGCGAATCATACCACAGGAGAGAGGAAAAGTGTAGTCTAAATTATAGACTGATTAGTAAAACGCCTCTCTTCCTGTCCAACCCACTGGGGCCACCTCAGCGATCACGTGAATAAAATCCTTTAGTCGCCTTTCTTGTCGCGCTATTCGTGCCGCCTGTTGCGCTGCGTTGGACCCCAGCTCTTGACAAATCTTGGAGATCGCGACATCCACATCTGGCGCCTCTGGATTGTGTAATCGCTTGGACAGCAGAACGTTTTTCCGACCAACTTTCAGTTCCGCTACGACGATTTTCATGGCGTTACGGTCGGGATTCCACTGCGCGATGATCAAATCCCCCAATTGCGCGACAGTGGTTAGGTCGCAAATTAGGAAAAAGGTCTCATCGGGTTTCGAATGCTCACGCGCAATGGACTCAAGCAGCGGTTCAGTTTCAATTGGATCGATTCGCTTTATCCCGCCTTCTAAACGAAGTCGTCGCAGCACCCATCTATGAGGCCAGATAAGCACCCAAAGCATTCCATCCATGAGCCTGCGCAAAACGAGTTGGCGGTTTTGGAGAACGTTCTGAAGTTCCTTCAGCTGATTTGAAGCGGAAGCGTTTCGCTTAGCGCGTTCCTTAGCTTCCTGCTTCTTTAGGGATACGATTCGCCTTTCTAGATCGAGCACTCTAGCACCAACAGCATCTTGTGCTTTTTTGAAACCGGGCAGGCAGGCCGCCTTGAAGATTCGTGCAGCCTGGGTATGCCATTCGTCGCCGGACTGAATGCCTGCTGAGGCCAGTCCTCGAAGTGCGTCTCCAAAAGCGTAGTCGAAGAGATCGCCTACTAGTGTTGTGTAACTAACGCTGCTTTACAACGATCGACCTTCGCTATGATCATGTCAGCGCTCTTGGTCCAGACGAAGCGTTTGGGAGCGCGGTTGCACTCATCGAGGTACTCCTGGATCGCGGCCAGGAGCTCCTTGACGCTGGCGAAGCTGCCGCGACGGATGCGCTTCTGGGTGATCTCGCGGAACCAGCGCTCGACCAGGTTGAGCCAGGAGCTGCCCGTGGGCGTGAAGTGGAGATGGAAGCGCGGGTGGCGGTGGAGCCAGCGCTGGACCGGGGGGCTCTTGTGGGTGCCGTAGTTGTCCACGATGAGATGCAGGTCCAGGGCCGCCGGCGTCTGCTGATCGAGGGTACGGAGGAAGCGGAGGAACTCCTGGCTGCGGTGCCGGGGCAGACACTGGCCGATGACCTTGCCATCGAGCAGGCAGAGGGCCGCGTAGAGGGTGGTGGTCCCGTGGCGCTTGTAGTCGTGGGTCATCGTGCCGCAGCGGCCCCGCTTCATCGGCAGCCCCGGTTGGGTCCGGTCGAGGGCCTGGATTTGGCTCTTCTCGTCCACCGACAGGACCACGGCCCGGTCCGGCGGATCGAGGTACAGCCCCACCACGTCGCGCAGCTTCTCGACAAAGTGGGGATCGCGGGAGAGCTTGAAAGTCTCCACCCGGTGCGGCTGCAGCCCATGCTGCTTCCAGATCCGCTGGACCGTCATGTGGGAGAGGCCCTGGGCCTTGGCCAGGGTGCGGGTGCTCCAGTGCGTCGCCCCCCGCGGGGTACTGTGCAAGGTCGCCTCGACCACCCGCTTCACGACCGCAGGCGAGAGAGCCTTCTTGCGGCCCGGCCGCGGCGCATCCTTCAGCAGCCCGGGCGCCCCCCGGGCCTGAAACCGGCTCCGCCACAGCAGCACCGTCGGGCGACTGGTGCCCAGCCGCGCCGCGATGGCGTTGTTGGGGACGCCCTCGCTGGCCAGCAGGACGATCCGGGCCCGCAGGGCCACCTTCTGCGGTGTCTTGCCCGAGTTCGCCAGGAACCGGAGTCGCTTCCGCTGATTCTCGTCGATCGTGAGCGCCCGCGCTGGAGTAAACATGAGCCCTTGTACACATACAGCACCTGATTGTCAAGCTATTTCTGTTACAGCACACTAGCGGCTCGAATGGGTCAAGAGATGGATGGTCCAGTATTAACATAATGGGCTTCTACCACCATTTGATTTTCACGGGGCGAATTCGGGGTCGGCGTGGGCTGGTGCACCGATTCTGATCTTGAAGGTCCCAGGCGAATCAGGCGTGAGCGTATCACGGGCATGCCAAGCGTCAAGCCCCAAAAGGGCGGCCCGCTATAGTAACACGGGCCCCTCTCGATACATGGTGTCTTGGGTGAAAGGAGATGTCGGGAAAAAGGGGGTAGTCCCAAGTAAGGGGCCGCCGGAGATCGCGGAGCCTGGGGCAACCTGGAGGGTCGGTCTTGAGCTTGTGGACGTGGAAACTCGCCTTGTACGAGGGAGGGGGGAGAGGCCGAGCAGAGCGGGGCGAGCGAGCCCGGCCGACCAAGCGACCAGCCAGATGGCAAGCGCGGAGGCGGGCGGCAAACGAGCAGAAAGCTTCGGTCTTCCGGATTGATGGGTAGGCACGATCCAGACAGGAAAACCACCGAATCATCTGAAAACAGGGAAAGGCACCGCCTCAGCGAGACTCCCACCGACTGCGAGCATGCCGGAGATAGCCGATGATCACCGTGTCCGCGTCGCGCACCGTGTAGATGATGACCCAGGGGAGCGGGGCTGCCGAAAGCTTTCGGAATCCCTCCCAGTCCCGCTTCAACGCGACCCCGGCATACGGGAAGTCGGCCGGAATGTCCACGCGGCGCCGGATGGCTTGCTGGCTGCGCTCGTCGAGCTCCGCAAGCTGGCCGGATGCCTCCGAGGTCCAGTAGATCCGCGGCATCTACTTCTTCTTCGTGGCCAGCCGCTGGAAGATCTCGTCATGGGGGGTGAGCCGGTCGGCCGCGATATCCGCCTTGGCCCGGCGGAGACGTTTCCGTCCATCCGCGCTCCGCTCTTCCTGCAGGGTGGCCAGCTCGCTTTGTATCTGGGCATACTGATCTGCACCGATGATGACCGCGAATGGCTTGCCAGCCCGCTCGATCAGGAACTCCCGGCCACGAAACTGGGCGCTTTCCAGCAGCTCTGAGAACCTCGCCCGCGCTTCCCGTACCCCCAGGACACTTGCTCTCGCCATGTTCGATCCCTCCTGCAAACCACCTTAGCAGAGTGTGTACACAGTGTCAACATCATCGCGAAAGGGTTATCGTCGCTTGGTTTTTCCCCATCCATCCAGAAAGCTAAAACCTCAGCGTGTAGTGCCCATGTTTCGACCAAGATGGCTCCCCGATAAAGACTCGAATTCCTCACCTCGCGCTCAATGCTGAGCGGGGCCTGCGGACGCTTCGGGGTCACCTCTGCTCGTCTTGCAATGATGTCTTTTCGGGATACAGACAAGTGCTCTCAGCGCTGGTGGCTAACCCTCCGAACAACTGCGGGTGGCTTCTTGGCAAAGAGAAGGGGGCTTCGGAAGACTCCTCTGGTAGCAGGGCGAGTTTCTCCTTGGGTTCATCGCGGGAGAGTGGTACCTTATTGCGCCTTAGGAGAAGTCATGCACTGCGTGGTGATCCACTACAACGAGATCGGGCTCAAGGGGAAGAACCAGCCCCTGTTCACCCGGCGCCTCCAGGCGAATCTGCTCCGGGCGACGGCCGGGGCCGGCGTGCGCCGGGTGCAGGAGCGGTCGGGACGCGTGGTGCTCCTCCTCACTCGTGAGGCGGATTGGCCCGTGATCCGCGAGCGGCTCCGCTCGGTCTTCGGCATCGCCAATTTCTCCCTGGCGGAGCGGGTGGAGCTCGACATGGCCGCCCTGAAGACGGCGGTGGGGAAGGCGCTCCAAGGCCGGTCGTTTGGCTCCTTCAAGGTGGCCACCAAGCGGGCCTACAAGCAGTTTCCCCTGAACTCCGAGGAGGTCAATCGCGAATTGGGCGCGTTCATCCAGGGGGAGACGCAGGCCGCCGTGGACCTGGAGCGACCCGACCTCACCGTCCACGTCGAGGTGCTCCCGCGCGAGATCTACTTTTCGTGTGGACGCGAGGCGGGGCCCGGCGGCCTCCCGCTCGGCGTGAGCGGGCGGGTGGTCTGCCTGCTGTCGGGCGGCATCGATTCACCGGTGGCGGCTCACCGCCTGATGAAGCGTGGGTGCCAGGTGGTCTTCGTCCATTTCCACGGCGTCCCCTTCCTGGACGGCACCTCGCGGACCAAGGCCGCGGACTTGGTGCAACTCCTCACCCGCTTCCAGTATCAATCCCGTCTGTACCTCGTCCCCTTCGGGGAGATCCAGCGGGAGGTTGTGGTGGGTGCGCCGGCCCCCCTCCGCGTCGTGCTGTACCGGCGACTCATGGGCCGGATCGCGGAACAGATCGCCCGCCGGGAGCATGCCAAGGCCCTGGTCACCGGCGAGAGCCTGGGGCAGGTCGCGTCCCAGACGCTGGACAACCTGGCCGTGATCGAGGAGGCGGTGGGGATGCCCGTGCTGCGGCCCCTCGTCGGTAGCGACAAGGAAGAGATCGTCCAGCAGGCGCGGGAGCTCCGGACGTACGAAATCTCCATCATCCCCGACCAGGACTGCTGCCGGTTGTTCGTCCCCCAGCATCCGGCGACCGTTTCCACCGTTGAAGAGGTGCGGGCCGCCGAGGCCAATCTCAACATCGAGAAGCTGGTCCAGATGGGCCTGGACCAGGTGGAGATTCAGGCCTTCGAGTTTCCGGGCGAAGGGCGTGAAACGTGAGGCGTGAAACGTGAAGCGTGAAACGTGAAAGGTGAAACGTGAAAGGTGAAACGTGAGACGCGAGACAGAGGAGCGTCGAAGAGATCGGCGGCCACACTGCGAATTGGGAGACTGAGGATTCCCTGTGGAAGAACTCAAGCACATCCTGGGTGGCGTCCTGGCGGACGCAGTGGATCGAGCGAGCAGAGAGCAGGGCTGGCCGCCGGTTTCCATGCCGGAGATCGCCTGGGAGTATCCGCCGGAGCCGACATTTGGCGACCTCTCCACCACCCTGAGCTTCGCGTTGGCGAAACAGGTTCGGCGATCGCCCCGCGATGTCGCCACGGCGATCCAGCGGGCGGTGCATCCGGACCCCGCGTTGGTCGAGAAGATCGAGGTTGCGGGCCCGGGATACCTGAACATCTTCGTGGCCAACGGCTGGTGGCACGCGGTGATCCGGGAGATCCTGGAGGCGGGAGCCGCCTACGGGCGCGCGAAGGTCGGGCAGGGACGGCGGGTCCAGGTGGAGTTCGTGAGCGCCAACCCGACGGGCCCCCTGCACGTGGGGCACGGGCGCGGCGCCGCCCTGGGCGATGCCATCGCCAACCTTCTCCGGGCGGCGGGCTATCGCGTCGAGCGCGAGTACTACATCAACGACGCCGGAAGCCAGATGCGCCTCTTGGGGGAATCGGTCTGGGCGCGGCATCTGGAGGCCTGCGGGAGGCCGGTCCAGTTTCCCGAGAACGGCTACCACGGCGAGTACATCCGGGAACTGGCGGCGCAGGTGGCCGCGGCCGTCCCCGGTCTCGCCGGGCTCGAGGCGGACCAGGCGATATCCACCTGCACCGAGCGGGCGTCCCGCATCCTCCTGGGGGAGATCGAGGCGGACCTTTCCGCCTTCGGCGTGGTCTTCGACTCGTGGGTCTCGGAGCGGAGCCTGTACGAATCGGGCGAGGTGGAGGCGGTCCTGGCCACGCTCCGCGCCGGGGGCCACCTCTACGAGGAGGGGAAGGCGGTCGGTTTCCGCGCCAGCGACTTCGGGGACGAGAAGGATCGGATCCTGATCCGGAGCAACGGCGAGCCCACGTACGTCACCTCGGACATCGCCTACCACGCCAACAAGATCCGCCGCGGCTTTGACCGGCTCATCAACATCTGGGGGGCGGATCACGGGGGCTACATCCCGCGGGTGAAGGCGGCGATCCAGGCCCTCGGCCACGACCCGGAGACCCTCCGGGTGATCCTGCTCCAGATGGTGAAGGTCCTGCGCGGCGGCGCCCCGGTCCCGATGTCGAAACGGACCGGCGAGTTCGTGGAGCTGCGCGAGGTCGTGAGCGAGGTGGGGAAGGACGCGGCCCGGTTCCTCTTCCTCACCCGTCGCTCCGAGGCCCAGCTCGACTTCGATATCGAGGTGGCCAAGCGGCAAACGATGGACAACCCGGTCTTCTACGTCCAGTACGCGCACGCCCGCTCCTGCAGCATGGCGCGCAAGGCGGCCGAGGCGGGGATGCCGGGACCATATGCGGACGCCGATCTGTCGCGGCTCACCTTGCCGGAGGAACTGGCGATCCTGAAGCGCCTGGCGGTGTATCCCGAGATGGTGCTGAACGCGGCGCTGGCATACGAGCCGCATCGGGTGACCACGTATCTGCAAGAGCTGGCCGCCGCCTTCCACGGATACTTCACAAAATACAAGGACACGGAAGAGCGGGTGATCTCGGGTGACCGCGACCTCAGCCGGGCGCGCCTGGCGATGGTCGCGGCGGTCCGGCAGGTGGTCGCCAACGGCCTCACCCTCCTCGGAGTGTCGGCGCCGGAGCGGATGTGACCGAAGGCTGGCAATCGGGCGCACCTCACCCAGAGGGTACCCGGTACCCGGCGATCAGGCAATCTGGGAGGCGGGAAAGGACGGAGACTGAACTATCATGGTCGATATGAAAGGGCACCTGCGGGCGATGTTCGCCGAGGCGCGGCAGTTCCTTCTCGGGGAAGGCCTGCGGAAGCTCGCAACCGTGCAAACCAATCCCCGGGGCGATGTCACCAAGGAGTTTGATTATCTCGCCGAGGAAGCCATCATCAACTGCTGCGCGCGGGAGTTCCCGGATCCCGTGCGCATCTTGACCGAAGAGCGGGGCGAGGTCCGGACCCGGCCGGGCGCCGCGCGCTGGACCCTCATCGTGGACCCGGTGGATGGTTCCGAGAACTTCGCCCGAGGGAACCAAGTCTCCTCCGTGTCCCTGGCCCTGCTTCCTGGCGAGGAAATACCCCGCCCTGAACGGGTCATGGCGGCGCTGGTGGGCGGAATCTTCAGCGGAACGATCTACGAGGCGGAGAAGGGGACCGGTGCATGGCGGAACGGACAACCCGCCCGACCGTCCGCGACCACGACGTTGTGCGACGCCCTTGTGACGTTTGATTTCAACTTCAAAGGGGACGCGGACGTCGCGCGCCTCTTTCCGCTGCTGAGGAGCATCAAAGACGCGCGCCGGTTTGGGACTGCCGCCTTCGAGTTCGCCGCCGTGGCCTCCGGCGGGGTTGACGCCTACGTGGACGTGCGCGATTCCCTCAGTCCCGAGAACTACATGGCCGCATACCTGATCGTGACCGAGGCAGGGGGCGTGGTCTCGGACCGCTTCGGCGAGCCGCTGCTCCCTATCCGTTCCATGACGCAGGGCCAGAGCATCGTGGCTGCCGCCACCCCTGCGCTCCACGCGGCGATCCTGGAAGTGCTGGGGCGAACCGAAGCCGAAGAGTAGTCCGGTTCTGGGTTCCCTGGATGAGTCCTCGGCCAGAAACACGTTGACACCCCTGGGTTCCTTTGGTAGCCTGCGAGTTACAACGTCGCGAGACGAAAGGATTTCACGCGGTGGGGGAGGTGGAATTCCTGCGGAGTGTTTGGTCCACTGAGTTCCAGCATCGGCACTATTACCTGCCAATCTCGGTCAAGCCCCCTGTCGGGGGCTTCGTCGTTCTTGGAGAGCCGAGAGCCTAGAGCCGAGAGTCGAGAGACAGAACTAGCGGGAGCTGACAAGGATGAGTGCGTACGACGTGGTGGTGGTCGGGGCGGGGCCGGGCGGGTACGTGGCCGCCTTGCGTGCGGCGCAGCTCGGGGCGAGGGCCTGCCTCGTCGAGAAGGACGCGGTCGGCGGCACCTGTCTCAATCGCGGGTGCATACCCTCCAAGGCCTTGATCCATTCGGCCGCGCTCTGGAAGCGGGCGCGAGAGGGCGCCGCCTTCGGCGTCAACGCCCTTCAGTGGAGCTTCGATTGGGGGAAAGCCCAAAGCTGGAAGAACGACATCGTGAGCACCCAGGTGAAGGGCGTCCACACGCTGCTCCAGGCTGCCAAGGTGGAGGTCAAGCAGGGCGCGGGCAGCCTGGTGGATGGCAGGACCGTTGCGGTCTCCGCAAACGGCACCGCGGAGACGGTCACGGGACGGGCGATCATCCTTGCCACCGGCTCCGAGCCGGCAGGTCTCCCCGGCGTGCAGGTGGATGGCGAGCGGGTCCTGACCAGCACCGAGGCGCTCCGGCTGCCCGAGCTGCCCAGGACGTTTCTCATCGTGGGCGGCGGCGTCATCGGGATGGAGTTCGCCTCCATGTTGAGCAGCCTGGGGACCCAGGTGACGGTGGTGGAGATGCTGCCGCAGGTCCTCGCCATGGAAGACCCGATGCTCGTCCGGGTGCTCCAGGGCGCACTGCAGAAGCAGGGTGTCACCTTTCACGTCAGTGCCAGGGTGGAGAAGATGGAGACCACGCCCTCGGGCGTGCGCGTCGGGATCGGCAGTGGCACCACCCTTGAGGCGGAGCGGGCCCTCGTCGCCACGGGGCGGAGCTTGAACAGCAGGGGGATCGGTCTGGAGGCGGTGGGGGTGAAGACGGAGCGTGGGGCCATCCTGGTGGACGAACGGATGGAGACGTCCGTCCCCGGGGTCTACGCCGTCGGGGACGTCACCGGCATCTCGCTCTTGGCGCACGTGGCCTCGATGCAGGGGCTGGTGGCGGCCGCGAATGCAGCGGGCGGCCAGGCGGCCATGGATTACTCGGCGATTCCCAACTGCGTCTACACCGACCCGGAGATCGCCAGCGTCGGCCTGCCCGAACCCAAGGCGAAGGAGCAGGGGCGCGCCGTGAAAGTGGGCCGCTTCAATTTCGCCGCCCTGGGCAAGGCCATGTGCATCGGGGAAACGGCGGGCATGGTGAAGGTGGTGGCCGACGCCCAGACCGACAAGGTCCTGGGGGTGGGGATCGTAGGTCCGCACGCCACCGACATCATCGCGGAAGGGGTCCTGGCCGTCCGCCACGGCCTTACGGTGCATCAGGTGGCGGAGGCGATTCATGCCCATCCGACGTTGCCGGAGGCGGTGGGCGAGGCCATGCACGACGTGCACGGGCAAGCGATCCACAAGGCGAGATTGAGAGCCTAGAGGCGAGAGCCTAGAGCCGAGAGCCGACGAGAATGGAACTCTTACAGATTGAGGAGAGGGGGAGACCGGCGCCGGCCGCGCCGCCGGCGCGGCGACTCCCGCCGTGGTTGCGCGCCAGGTCGGGCCACCGGGAGCGGGTGCACGACATGCGGGTGCTCCTCGGCGGGTCCCGCTTGCACACCGTGTGCGAGGAGGCCCGCTGCCCCAACCAGGGCGAGTGCTGGACGCGGGGGACGGCCACCTTCATGCTTCTGGGAGACACCTGCACGCGCAGTTGCGGCTTCTGCGCCGTGACCACCGGACGGCCCGCTCCGCCCGACCCGGAGGAGCCGCGCCACGTGGCCGAGGTGAGCCGGCGGCTCGGCCTCAGGTTCGTGGTCGTGACGTCGGTGGCCCGGGACGACCTCGAGGACGGTGGGGCCGCACACTTTGCCGCCACGGTCCGCGCCATTCATGCATGGAATCCCGCGGCGCAGATCGAGGTGCTGGTTCCGGACTTCAAGGCGAACCGGGAGGGCATCCGCGCCGTGGTTGAGAGCCAGCCGACCGTCTTCAACCACAACCTGGAGACGGTGGAGCGGCTGTCCAAGAAGGTCCGGGTGCAGGCCCGCTACCATCGATCGCTGGAGGTCCTGCGGATCGCCAAAGAGCTGGGACAGCCCATCACCAAGACCGGGATCATGCTGGGCCTGGGCGAAATGCAGGAAGAGGTCGTCGCGCTGATGCGGGATGCCCGCGGGGCGGGATGCGACATCCTGACTATCGGCCAGTACCTGCAGCCGACGAAGCAGCATCTGCCGGTCGTGGAGTTCGTGCATCCCGACCGGTTCAAGGCTTTGGAGGAGGCGGGATACGCCCTGGGGTTCAAGGCGGTCTACTCGGGGCCGTTAGTCCGCAGCAGTTACCACGCGGAGCTGACCGCGCGCAAGGCGGAAGGGGCGACGGCCTGATCCCCTCACCTATTCTCTCCCCCCGGTGGGGAGACGGGCGGGAGAGGGGGATCGAACGATCGAGCGCCTTTCGGAGTAGAGGGGGGCATGGAAGAGTTCAAACGGATCAAGCGGCTGCCGCCCTACGTCTTCGCCATCGTGAACGAGCTGAAGATCAAGGCGCGGGCGCGGGGCGAGGACATCATCGACTTCGGCATGGGCAACCCGGACTTGCCCACGCCCGCCCACATCGTGGAGAAGCTGTGCGAGGCGGCGCGCAACCCGCGCAACCACCGGTACTCCGCATCGCGGGGCATCACCAAGCTTCGGCACGCGATCTGCGACTGGTACCGCCGGCGTCACGGTGTCCTGCTGGACCCCGACGCCGAGGCCATCGCCACCATCGGCGCGAAGGAGGGGCTGTCTCACCTGGCCCTGGCCGTCGTGGAACCCGGTGACGTCGCCCTGGTTCCCAATCCGACGTACCCGATCCACGCCTATTCCGTGATCATCGCCGGCGGGGACGTGCGGCACGTGCGCCTCGCGCCGGGGGAGGATTTCTTCGAAAACTTGATGGCGGCCTTCCGTGAATCCTGGCCGCAGCCCAAGCTCCTGATCCTGAGCTTCCCCCACAACCCGACGACGGCCGTGGTGGAGCTGGAGTTCTTCCAGAAGGTCGTGGCCTTCGCGCAGGACCACGACCTGATCGTGATTCATGATTTCGCCTATGCCGACCTCACCTCGACGGCTACCGGGCGCCCAGCTTCCTCCAGGTGCCGGGGGCCAAGGAGGTGGGGGTGGAGTTCTTTACACTGTCCAAGAGCTACAACATGCCCGGCTGGCGCGTCGGCTTCGCCGTGGGCAACCCGCGGATCATCGCCGCGCTCACCCGGATCAAGAGCTACCTGGACTACGGGATGTTCCAGCCCATCCAGATCGCGTCCATCATCGCGCTCAACGGGCCGCAGGAGTGCGTGGGGGACGTCGTGCGGACCTACGCCTCCCGGCGGGATGCCCTGTGCGAGGGATTGACGCGAGTGGGCTGGAAGATCGACAAGCCCCGGGGGACCATGTTCGTCTGGGCCAAGATCCCCGACCCGTTCCGGATGCAGGGCTCCCTGGAGTTCAGCAAGTTTCTCCTGGAGCAGGCCAGGGTGGCGGTGTCTCCGGGGATCGGGTTCGGACAATACGGGGACGAGTACGTCCGCTTCGCCTTGGTGGAGAACGAGCACCGGACGCGCCAGGCGGTCCAGGGGATCAAGCGGATCCTGTAGGATTGGACTACTGACAACCGGACCACGGACCACGACGGAGCAGTCCGTAGTCAGTTGTCAGTGGTCAGTTTTCGGGGAGCGAGCGCTCGTGGCGTGAGGGGAGCGGTGGATGTTCGATAGATTTCGGGAAGCCTGCGGGATCTTCGGAATTTTGGGTCGCACCGAGGCGGCCAACCTCACCTACCTCGGGCTGTATGCGCTCCAGCATCGAGGGCAGGAGAGCGCCGGGATCGTGGTCTCGGACGGCCACACGCTTCACCTGGAAAAGGCCATGGGCCTGGTGGCGGACGTGTTCAGCGAGACCCGCCTGCGGCGGCTCAAGGGCTCTCTGGCCATCGGCCACGTCCGGTATTCCACGACGGGCAGCTCCCAGCTCAAGAATGCCCAGCCCATCGTGGCCACCTACCGGCACGGCGGGGTGGCCCTGGCCCACAACGGGAACCTGGTGAATGCCCACCTGCTGAAGGCCGAGCTGGAGGGGCGCGGGTCCATCTTCAGTTCCACCACCGACAGCGAGGTCATGGTCCACCTGATCGCCAGCTCCGGCAGCGACGACCTGGTGGAGGCGACGGCCGAGGCGCTGAGCCGGGTCTCGGGCGCCTATTCCTTGGTGGTGATGAACGAGACCGAGCTCTTGGGGATCCGGGATCCTCACGGATTCCGGCCCCTGTCCCTGGGCCGGCTGGGCGATGCCTGGGTCCTGGCTTCCGAGACGTGCGCGTTCGACCTGATCGAGGCGACCTTTGTCCGGGACCTGGAGCCGGGCGAGTTCCTCCACATCACGCCCCATGACATGAAATCCTATCGCCCCCTGCCGGCGGCCCGGCCGGCGCAGTGCATCTTCGAGTACATCTACTTCTCCCGTCCCGACAGCCTGCTCTACGGCCAGAACGTGGCCACCATCCGCAAGGCGCTGGGCCGGCAGCTCGCCCGCGAGGCGCCGGCCGATGCGGATCTCGTGATCCCGGTCCCCGACTCGGGGGTGCCGGCCGCCCTGGGCTTCGCGCAAGAGTCCGGATTGCCCTTCGATCACGGCCTGATCCGCAATCACTACGTGGGCCGCACCTTCATCGAACCCAAGCAGAACATCCGCCACTTCGGGGTGAAGATCAAGCTGAACCCGGTGCGCGAGATCCTGGAGGGCAAGCGGGTGGTCGTGGTCGACGACTCCATCGTGCGCGGGACCACCAGCCGGAAGATCGTGAGCATGGTCCGGTCGGCCGGGGCCCGGGAGGTCCACATGCGCATCAGCTCGCCCCCCACGATCTCCCCGTGCTACTACGGGATTGACACGCCCACCCGGAAGGAGCTGATCGCCTCCAGCCATTCGGTGGAGGAGATCCGCCGCTACATCCGGGCCGACAGCCTGGGGTATATCAGCATGCCGGGCCTGCTGGCCGCCGTCGGCAAGGATGACGGCTTCTGTCACGCCTGCTTCAGCATGCAGTATCCCGTGGCGTTCCCGATGGAAGATCTCGCGCAGCTTCGCCTGTTCGAGTCCTAGCCGGCGCCTCAGCCGGGGCGGACAGGAGGGACACGACCGATGGCTGTTGACCCGAAGGATCCCCACGAGCGGGCCAGGCGCCTGGCCCGGTTGATCGTGGGCGACATCGTCCTGTACAACCAGGAGAAGATCCTCGACGGAATCAGGAACGATACCCTGTTCCAGCTGCTGGAGGAGGCGCTGGCGGAGGGGCGGAGGTATTACGACAAGAACGTGGACCCGGGGGTGGCCGCCGAGATGGACTACTTCAATCAGGCGATCGTGGACATCCTGGTGAAGGGACGGGGGAACGTGGAGTCGAGGATCTGGTGACCCGCAAGACCCGGACGCTTTCCTCCGGCGAACCTTGAGACGACAACGCGGCCCGGAAGATGTCTCCGGGCCGCGTTCATTTCATGCCCGCGGGGCTGCCGTCCCCGATCCGTGGCATCGACCCCCACCCCGTCTCAGTAGACGGGCGTGCACCAGTGGTGGTACTTCCCGTGGTTGCCCTTGACGACGTCAAAGTACACCTGCTGGATCCGGGCCGTGATGGGCCCCATCTTCCCGCTGCCCACGGGGCGGCGATCCACCTCGATCACGGGAGAGACCTGGGCGCCGGTTCCGCACAGGAAGACCTCGTCGGCGACATAGACCTCTGTGCGGCCCACCTGGCGCTCGACGACGGTGAGGCCCAGCTCCTCGCGGCAGAGCGTCAGCAGGACGTCGCGGGTGATCCCCTCCAGGATATCCTGGGACCGGTCCGGGGTGATCAGGCTGCCGTTCCGGACCAGAAAGATGTTCTCCGCCGATCCCTCGGAGATGAAGCCATCCTGAGTGAGGAAGAGCGCCTCGTCATAGCCCTGCTCCATCGCCTCCGTCCTGGCCAGCGCCGAGTTCACGTACCCGCCGGTCACCTTGCAGCGGGCCGGGATCGTGTTGTCGCTGATCCGCCGCCAAGAGGAGAATCCCACCTTGATCCCCACCGAGGTGTCGATGTAGTCCCCCAGCGGGATGGTGTAGATGGCGAAGCCGGTCTCGTACCCAAGCAGCTTGGGGCCCAGGCCCTCGGAGCTGATGTAGGCGATGGGCCGGATGTAGGTGTCTTCTTTGGGCTGGTTCCTGTGGAGGAGATCCACGGTGATGGCGCACAGCTCTTTCACGTCGTGGTCCAGCTTGAGCTTGAGGACCTTGCAGTTTCCGACCATGCGCTCGTAGTGCTCGGGGAGCTTGAAGACGAAGAGCTGCTGCACCGCCGCGTTCCAGTAGGCGCGGATCCCCTCGAACACCCCGCTCCCATAGTGCAGGGCATTCGTGCGGATGCTCACCCTGGCGTCGGACAGCGGGACGAACTGCTTGTTGAAGTACACGGTCTGCATGGGCTTCCCCCTTCGTGGTGCCCCGGGCGCCTGTCTCTCGTCACCCTACTCAGGGCCCGCGAAAATGTCAACGGCAAATCCTGCGGGGGGCGCGTGCCCGTGACCCCGATGTCTCATCGGAAGGCCGGCATGACCTCCCGGGACAGAAGCTCCAGCTCGCGCAGGATATGCCGGTGGGGCATCCCCGGGAAGAACAGACGGCAGATCAGGTGGGTCATCCCATATTCTTCTACGAATGGCCGGAGCGCCCGGACGACCTGATCGGGGCCGCCGATCAGAAACCGGTCCTGCATGAGGGCGTCGAGGTCCGTGGCGATGGAGGCGTCGATGAACGGATGCTTCCACCCGCCCGCGTATTCCTTCCGGTACGAAACCATGATGTGCTGCTCGGCCAGTTCCCGCGCCTGCTTGTCGGTGTCGGCGATGATGACGTCCCGCGTGAGCGGCCACTCGGTGATGGGTGCCGTGCGTCCCGCGGTCGCGCGGTGTTGCAAGAACTGCTGCTTGCCATTCACAAGGCGAGCGAGATCGGCCGTGGGGCCGGGGATCCAGTTGTCGCCCAGCGTGGCGGCGCGCTTGAGTGTCAGCTCCCCCCAGCCGCCGATCCAGACCGGCGGATGGGGCTTTGTGATGGGCTTGGGCTCCAGCTTGCCCTCCACCGCGAAGTACTTTCCCATGAAGGAGACGGACTCTTTGGTCCACAGCGCCTGCATGATGGTCAACTGCTCCACGAAGCGCGCCCCGCGCTTCTCCAGGTCGGCCCCGTACAGGGCGAACTCGTCTGGCTTGTAGCCGATGGCCACCCCCAGGACGAACCGACCATTGGACATGATATCCAGCAGCGCAACGTCCTCGGCCAGCCGGACCGGGTGGTAGAAGGGGGCCACCAGGATGTCGGTGCCCAGGGTGACCTTGGCGGTCCGCGTGGCGAAACCGGCCAGGACCGTGAGCGGCGACGGCCAGTAGTGGTTCACCACGGAGTGGTGCTCTTCCATCCAGATCGAATCGAAGCCGAGATCCTCGCCCCGCACGACCTCTTCCAACGCCTCCCGGTAGTAGCGCCCGCCTTCGATGGGGATGAAGCCGATCTTCAGTTTGGCCATGGTCTGCCCTCTCCCTGGATGCTCTCTGGGTCCGGACGATCGTTGCAGGATCTTACCGGATACGTGACGGTTCCATGTCTCCGCAGGTCACAGTTTGAAGACCATGGGGAGGAATAACACCAGCCGCGGCCAGAAGGCCATGATGATCAGGTCGATGATCAGAATGAGCGTGTACGGGATCAACGGCTGGATCGTGTCCGACAGCTTGATCCTGGCGATGCTACAGATGATCACCAGGCACAGCCCGATGGGCGGGGCGATGATGGCGACCCCTATCATGGCGATCACCAACTCCCCAAAGTGAAGCGGATGCAGACCCACCGCCGTGGCGATGGGAAACAGGATGGGGAAGAAGATCAGGATGGCCGGCAGGCCGTCTAAGATCATTCCGAACACAAGGAAGACGGCGATCGTCATGAGCAGGAAAATGGCCTTGCCACCGCCGATCCTAGTGATGAAATCGCCAATCATGCGCGGCACCTGATGAGTGGCCAGGATCCAAGAAAAGCCAGTAGCGGCCCCGACCAGGAGCGAGACGACCCCCGTCATGACGGCGGTGTCCACAAGGAGCTTGTACAGGTTGTGCCGGTTGATCTCCTTGTACCAGTAGAACGACACGATGAAGGCGTACACCGTGGCCACCGATGCCGCCTCGGTGGCCGTGAAGATCCCCGCGAAGATCCCGCCGAAGATGATGACCGGCATCATCAGGGGAATCACGCTGTCGCGGATGGAGATGAGCACCTCCCGAAAGCTCGGCCTCGCCACCGTGGCCCCCGGGAGAATTCCCCGGACGGACTGGATGTAGATGAGCACCATCAGGCTCAGGGCCATAAGAAAGCCGGGAAGGAATCCCCCCATGAAAAGGCCGGCGATGGAGATGTTCGACATAGCGCCTAGAACCACCATGTTGAGGCAGGGCGGAATCATCATCCCCATGCCCGTGGCGGCGGCGGCGATGGAAGCCGCCCGGGCCGCCGGGTATCCGGCCCGCACCATGGACGGCAAGAGGAGGGCGCCGATGGCGGATGCGTCTGCGATCGAGGAGCCCGAGATTCCGGAAAAAAAGATTTCGGCCACCACGACCACGAACCCCAACCCGCCCCGGATGTGCCCGACCAGGTTCGAGGCCAGGCGGACGAGTCGCTGGGAGATCCCACCCTGCTCCATCAGGCCGCCGGCCAGGATGAAGAGCGGGATGGCCAGGAAGGGGAAAGTGTCGATGCCGGAGTAGAGCTTCATCGTGACGGTCGACATGGGAATGCTGCCCTGCCAGAAGAACGCGGCGATGCAGGCCAGCACCATGGAGAACGCCACCGGCACATTGATAGCCAGGAGGAAAATGAACCCCCCGAGGAGGACCACGATCGCGCTCATGGCTGATGGTCCCCCCCCTTCGCCTGTCTCCAGCGTTGTACCTCGACCTGGATCAGATAGACAATGATGAGAACGCCGCTCAGCGGAATCGGAAGGAACGCCCAGGTGTAGGACAGGTCCATGGTGGAGTAGATCCGGGTGCGGTTGAGGCCCAGGATTGCCCAGCCCTGGATGATCATGACCACGGCCACAACGGCCATGACGATGGGGGTGAGGAGTTCCACCCGGTGGCGCAGCCGCTCGGGAAATTGCCGCACCACCAACTCGATCCCGAAGTGCCGCAGCCGTTTCACCCCCAGCGCCGCCCCAACAAACACCACCCATTGGTACAGGAGCATGGCCAGATCTTCCGACCAGGCCAGGGGGGTCTGGAGGACGAACCGGTTGAACACCTGGATGAAGACCACCACGGCCAGCGCAACCATCAGGATCGCGCAGACCCCTTCGATGAGATTGTCAAAGGCCTTCTTCAACATCGTCTTTTCTCAACACGCGGACCGAAAAAAAGGGGGAAGCGGTTCGTGGATCGTCACCGCTTCCCCCCTGACGGCTTGCCCTACTTTTTGGCTGCGCGCACCTGCTCCAGCAGGTCGTTGCCGAACGGGTACTTCTTCACGAAGGTGTCGTACACCGGCTGAATCCGCTTCTCGAAGGTGGCCTTGTCCACATCCGTCACCACCGTGACGCCCTTATCCTTCAGCAAGCCGATGGCCTTGCTCTCCAACGACACGTACTCTTTCAGAAAGTACGCCTCGGCATCTTGGCCGGCCGCCGTGATCTCATCCTGGATGTCCTTGGGTAGGCCATCCCACCACTTCTTGTTGGCGATGAACGTGCTCACCGACCAGAACTGCTCGGTCAGAGAGTAAACCTTGTTGACCTCCCAGTGCTTCGAGGTCCAGTAGAGGGCCGGCGAGTTCTCGGCGCCGTCCAGGACCTTCTGCTGCAGAGCCAGGTACACCTCGCCGAAGGCCAGCGGGGTGCCGATCCCGCCCATCTCATTGATGGCCTGGATCTGGATGTCGCTGGGCTGGACGCGGATCTTCATTCCTTTGAGGTCCTCGGGCTTCCGGACCGGCTTGTTGGCGTAGATGCTCCGGCCGCCATCATCTACCCAGAAGACGCCCACGAGCCCCTGCTTCGGGAAGAACTCATTCGTGAACTTCTTGCCCACGTTGCTGCGGATGACCCGCCACAGCTCGTCCCGGCTGTTGAACAGGTAGGGCAGGTCCCAGACCTTCTCCTCGGGGATCCACTCGCCGGCAAAGGAGGCCGGCATCTTGGCCATCTCGATGCTGCCGGTCTGGACGCCCATAAACAGGTCCTTAGTCTGGCCAAGCTGGGCGCTGTTGAACACCTGGAACTCCACCCGGCCCTTGGTCCGCTCCTTCACCTTGTCGGCGAAGAATTGCATGGTCATGGAATGGGGGTGATCCGGCGAGAGGATGTCCGCGATCTTGGCGGTGATCTTCTGCTGCGCCTCGGCCGTGCCCAGGAGGAAGGCGAACGCGCTAAGGCCGACCAATCCCCCCCACAACACCGCTGTGATTCTCCTCATTGTGAAACCTCCTTAGGTGACTCGGGATAATGAAAAGCAAAAGGCTGCAGGACGCGCGACCTCGCTGACCTGCGAGCGGATTTCGCGGATTTGACAATATCTTGATAACCGGGTCGCGTGCGCCTGTCAATGGGAAAGTCTGGGAGGCGCGATTCTTGGGACCTCCCTCTGGCTACCGACAGACGGCAACGATTTCGCACTTGCCCCCCGAACCTTGCTCAGGGCATGGGCGTGCAGGTCGGCGGCGATCCCTGATCCGTTGAAGCCAATGCCAATGCTGTCCACGGGATGGTCTCCTTGCTACGGCGCCTGGAAGGAGGAACGAGGAATGCGGTGTGGGGATCATCAATAGAGCGTGAGCGGGGGAGAGGTGTCAAGCGGGAAGGGTGGGCGGCAGCCCAGAGCCGCGCAGCCATTGCCGGCGCGCAGTTACGGGGTTGCCCGGAGCCGCCGCGAGGGGGAAAAGGCTTGACATTCCCGGAGGCGGTGGGTATTGTGGCTGTGCATCCGCAGCGAGGAGGCCCGGCGACAGCGAAAGGGGAATGCTTGGAGCGTGTCGCGCCGGCGAAGCAGAAGGCCCGGCCCCGACCAGAGGCCCCCACGGCGCAGGAGAAATTCCTCCTGTTCCGCGTCGGCGAAGAAATCTACGGCTTGGGGCTCCGGGGGCTGCGAGAGGTGTTGCTGCCCGACGGAGTGACGCTCTTCTCCTCCCCTCCCCACCAGGTGTGCGTTGCGCTCGAGCATCGCGGCCGCAAAATTCCCGTGATCCGCATGAGCGCGTTGTTCGAGGCGTCCCCGGCGGGAATCCCACCAACGGCGCGCGTGCTCTTGACGCAGGGGCAGGCGCGGCCCCTCGGGCTCCTGGTGGACGAGATCCTGGAGATGGCCGAGGTGGACCCGGCGCGCGTCGGGCCGCTCCCGGCCCTGGCCACCCTGCTTTCCCCGTCCTGCTTCCGGGGGTTGTTCACGCGGCAAGATCACATCATCCTCCTCGTCAACGAGGACGGGCTGGGGGGCCTTGACGAGGTTGTTCAGTTCTATGCGACCGGCTCGTGAGTGCGGCTCACCCGGTCGGGACACACGGCATGGCACGGACGGATACCGTCAGCCCGGGCGTGACGCTCGACGAGGCGTCGGTCCTCATGTTCCTGGTGGCTGGCAAGCAGTTCGCCGTGGACCTCAACCGGGTCCAACACATTCTTGACTACCAGGCGCCCACCCGGACGCCCCGGCGTCCGCCGTATGTTGAAGGGGTCATCCAGCACAAGGGGCGCTACCTCCCCCTGGTGAGCCTGCGCAAGCGCCTGGGGGTGGAGGGGCCGGGTCCCGAGAATCCGGCCGTCTTGCTCCTCGCGGGGGTTGGCCAGGATCCTGTGGTGGGGTTGGTGGTGGACCAGGTGGTGCGCGTGTTGTCGCTGCCGGCGGACAAGCTGTTGGCGCCGCCCCCCCGGGTCTTCGGCATCCGGGCGGAGTTCATCCGGGGCGTGGCCAACGCCGGTGGGCGACCGGTCGTGTGGCTGGATGGCACGAAGCTTCTGACGTCGGCGGAGCCCATCACGCTGCTCGCATAGCCTGGGGCGGGCGTCACCCCGTTTTTCCGAGCGGGGGTCGGCTCCGCACGGGACGGGGCGCGTGGGGCGGCGGCTGAGAGGCGCGGGGCGCCTTCGCGGAGGAGGATCGCATGGCCGCTCGGATTCTGGTGGCGGATGACAGCGTGACGATCCAGAAGGTCGTGGAGCTGACCTTCAGCAAGGAGGGCTTCGTCCTCGTTCAGGCGCGAAGCGGCGAGGAGGCCATCCGCAAGGCCAAGGAGGAGCGGCCGGACCTCGTGCTCTTGGACTTGGTGATGCCTGACAAGAATGGCTACGAGGTCTGCGCGGCGTTGCGGGCCGAACCCACCCTGCGCGCAGTGCCCGTCATCCTCCTGGCGGGAACGTTCGAGGCGTTCGACAAGGACAAGGGAATCCAGGCCGGCGCCAACGATTTCGTCACCAAACCCTTCGAGTCCCAGGTGTTGATCAGCAAGGTGAAGCAGTTGCTCTTCGCGAAGACGATGGACATGGCGGCGCCTGCGGCGGCGAGCACGGCCGCCCCACCTAGGGAGGCGCCGCGTCCCGCGCCCGGCATTCCGCCACGCCCGGTCCCCGCGTCGGGTCTGCCTCCGGGCAGGGCGCCAGGCGCAATGCGAGGTGTCGCCCCGACGCCCCCGCCACCGAGTCTGCCCCCGAGCACGGGACGGACACTCGATCTCTCGCCGCCGTCGGAAGAGATCTCGCAGGATCGCGTGCGGAGCGTGGTGGAACCGCCACCCAGCCCTGCCCCTCCCCAGGGCGGATTCGGTGAATTGAATCTCGAGGACCTGCCCGGGCTGCCCCTGCCGGAGGCAGGGGGCCGCGCGGGGGACCTGCACCTGGAGTTGGAGAAGGCGGCATCCGGTCCGGTGCCCGTCCCGGAGGAGCTGTCACTGGAGATGCCGCCGCTCGTGCCGGAGCCTGCCCCGAAGGCGGGGGCGGCCCCGGCTCCCGTGCCAACGCCGGCGGGACTTCCCGAGAGCCTCTCTCTGGAAGAGGTGCTGTCGGCGGAACCGCCGGCCGCTCCCCCGGGGGCCGAGGGCGCCCTGGCACCGTTGGAGGAGCCGCCCGGCGGCCCGGTCTTCGACCTGACGAGCGAGATGGGTGCACCCTCGTTGCCTTTGGTCGAGGTCGGGAGCGGGGAGCCTCCGGAACTCTCCATCGAGGATCTCCTAGCCCCGGCGGAGACGGCTCCGCGTGCGCCCCGCGAGGTAGAGGCTCAAGAGTTCAAAGGGCCGGTTCCGGAGATTTCGCCGGAGGGGTTGTCGGGCGGCCCGGTCTTCGGATTGACGGATGTGGAGGATGCACTCCCCCCGGCGCTGCTCGAAGCGGGAGGGGAGGAGCCATCCGGCCTGTCCGTCGAGGGGCTGGCGCCCCCGAAGGAGGGCGTCCCATCCGGAGCTGACATGCGGGGACTCCCTGAGCTGGAGCTCGAACTGACTCTGGAGGCCCTAGAGGAAGCGGCACCGTCGAAGGACTTGGTCCCGGATGCGACGGCCCCGCTGGACCTCGAGATGTTGGTCGAAGTTCCTTTGACGGAAGCCGAGCAGATCGACCTCGAAGCTGCCATGAGAAGGGGCGAGGCGCCGGTACCACCTCCGGTGGTGCCACCTGTGGTGGTGCCGCCTTCGGTTCCGGCGATGGAGGCGGGGGCCGCGGCGGTCGCGCCACCAGAGTTTGCCGAGCTACCCATGGCGTCCGCGATGCTCACGATGGAAGCCGTGCCTCCAGCCGCGGCGGCGATGCCGCCGCCGGGGGCTGTAGAGGCGCCCCTGTTCGAGATGGCCGCGATGCGCCAAGCTGTCACGGAGCGGGTGGCGCACGAGCTCGCACGGGACCTCAGCGACAAGTTGCTCGAACGCATCGAGCGGATCGTGTGGGAGGTGGTCCCTGATCTGGCCGAGATCCTGATCACCAAGGAGATCGAGCGGATCCGGTCGCAGGCGGAAGGGAAACAGTCCACTTGAGAGTGTGTGAAGAAATCATCGGCGGGCTGAGAGCCCGAGTGTAACCTGTTGATTCTCCGTGGGTGAAAAATTCGCTTGGCGCCGATTGGCCGATATTTTCACACACTCTGAGTGCGGAACCATTGCACTATAGGACGGGGATGCCGCCCTCGCTCCAGGGCGGTGTCCCCGTTTCACTTCGGAGTACGGGATGACCGACATTCACGAGACAGAGGGTCCCGGGCCTTCGGGGTCGTCCGAGGTAGGCCCCCCCACGAAGCAGGGCTACGATCCCCGCGGCGTGGAGGAGCGCCGGTATCAGTTCTGGGAGGAGCGGGGCCTGTTTTCCGCGGATGAGACCTCGACCGCTCCTCCGTACAGTATCGTGATCCCCCCGCCGAACGTGACGGGCTCCCTCCACATGGGGCATGCCCTGAACAACACCCTCCAGGACATCCTGATCCGCTGGCACCGGATGCAGGGGGATAACGCCCTCTGGATGCCGGGGACCGATCACGCGGGGATCGCGACACAGAACGTCGTGGAGCGGCAGCTCCAGCAGGAGGGGCTCAGCCGGGACCAGATGGGGCGCGAGGCCTTCATCCAGCGGGTCTGGCGCTGGAAGGAGACGTCCGGTGGGACGATCATCCGGCAGCTCAAGACCCTGGGCGCCTCGTGTGACTGGCGACGGGAGCGGTTCACCATGGACCCGGGCCTGTCCGAGGCGGTGAAGGAGGTCTTCTGCCAGCTCTACGAGGCGGGGCTCACGTACCGCGGTGACTACATCATCAACTGGTGCCCCCGCTGCCAGACGGCGCTGTCGGACCTGGAGGTGGAGTACCAGGAGCGGGAAGGGAAGCTCTGGCACATCCGGTATCCCCTGGCCTCGGGCGCGGGCGGGGTGGTGGTGGCCACGACCCGGCCCGAGACCATGCTGGGGGACACGGCCGTGGCGGTGCATCCCGACGACCTGCGCTACAGGCACCTGGTGGGCAAAGGCGTCACCCTCCCTCTGATGAACCGGGAGATCCCCATCATCGCCGACAGCTACGTGGATCAGGCCTTCGGCACCGGAACGGTGAAAGTGACGCCCGCCCACGACCCCAAGGACTTCGAATGCGGCCTCCGCCACCATCTGCCCCAGGTTAAGGTCATGACGGATGACGGACGCATGAACGCGAACGCCGGGCGCTACCAGGGCCTGGACCGGTTCGCCTGCCGGGAGCAGGTGGTGCAGGATCTCCGACGAGACGGCCTCCTCGTGAAGATCGAGGACCATCGCCACGCCGTGGGGCACTGTTATCGATGCCAGACGGTGGTGGAGCCGTCCCTCTCGCGCCAGTGGTTCGTCCGCATGCAGCCGCTGGCCGAGCCGGCCATCCGGGCGGTGGAGGAGGGGCGCATCCGGATCATCCCCGCCCAGTGGGAGCGGACGTATTACGAGTGGATGCGAAACATCCGGGACTGGTGCGTCTCCCGGCAGATCTGGTGGGGGCATAGAATCCCCGCCTGGTATTGCGATCCGTGCGGGGAAGTCATCGTGTCCCGGACAGCGCCCGCAGCCTGTCCCCGATGCGGAGGGGCCCTGCGGCAGGAGACCGACGTCCTGGATACGTGGTTCAGCTCGGCCCTGTGGCCCTTCTCGACCCTGGGCTGGCCCGAGCGGACGCCGGCGCTGCGCGTCTACTATCCCACCTCGTGCCTGGTGACGGGCTTCGACATCCTGTTCTTCTGGGTCGCCCGGATGATCATGATGGGCCTGCGCTTCATGGGGGACGTCCCGTTCCGCGACGTGTACATCCACGGCCTGATCCGGGACGAGCAGGGCGAGAAGATGTCCAAGACCCGGGGCAACGTCATCGACCCGCTGCACGTGATCCATGGGGCCACCCCGGACGAGCTCGTGTCGGGCGCGAAGAGCGGCGGGGCGCCGCCGGCCGCCCTTGAGGGGATCCGTCGCCAGTTCCCCGACGGCTTCCCGGCCTTCGGAGCGGACGCCCTCCGGTTCACGCTGACCGCCCTGGCCAGCCAGGGGAGCGATGTGAAGCTGTCGGTGAAGCGGATCGAGGGCTACCGGTTCTTCTGCAACAAGATCTGGAACGCCTACCGCTTCGTGGCCGCCCATCTCGACGCAGAGGAAGTCCGGCGAACTCGTCCGGCGGATCTTCCGCTGACGCTGCCCGACCGCTGGATCCTCAGCCGCCTGACCGAGGCGATCAAGGGCGTAACCGACGCGCTGGAGGCCTACCGGTTCAACGACGCCGCCTCCATCCTGTACCAGTTCCTGTGGCATGAGTACTGCGACTGGTATCTCGAGATCGTGAAGAACCGGCTGACGACGCCGGAGGATGCCGAGAGCAGGCGCACCGGACGGGTCCTGCTGGTCCACGTCCTGGAGCAGTCCATCCGGCTCCTGCACCCGATCATGCCCTTCATCACGGAGGAGATATGGCAGCGCCTGCCGCACGATGGAGAAAGCATCATGCAGGCGCCTTGGCCCCGGGCGGATGGCGCCCAGGAGTGGCCCGAGGCGGTGGAGACCATGGCCACCATTATGGAGATCACTCGCGAGGTGCGGAACATCCGCTCGAATTACGACATCCCGCCCGCCAAGCGGCTGCCGCTTGTCCTGTGCACTTTTTCCCCCGCCCAGGACCAACTCCTGGAGGCCTGTCAAGGATACCTCACGAGCCTGGCGAGGCTGTCTCAACTCACGTGGGGACAGGACGTGGCCAGGCCTGCCGTCGCGGCCACGGCCGTTATTCAGGGCATGGAGGCGCACGTGCCCCTGGGGGGCCTGATCGATCTTGCCGAGGAGCGCGAGCGGCTGAGCCGGGAGTTGGCCAAGGTGGAGCAGGCGCTGCACCGGGTGAACCAGAAGCTGGCCAACTATGATTTCCTGGGGAAGGCGCCGGCGGCCGTCGTGAGCCAGCAGCGCGCCACCCAGACGGAACTGCAGGATGCCCGGGCGAAGCTCCGGGAGAGCCTGGAGCGGCTGAGAGCCGAGAGCTGAGAGCCGAGAGCCGAGAGCGAGAAGATGCAGGGGAGCGCGCTTCCTGTCGATCTCGATCCCGAGTTGATCCGATCGCGACTTCGGTCCCGGGTCATCGGCCGCAGCCTCAGGGTCGTGGCCGAGGTCGGGTCCACCAACGATGCCGCCATGGAGGCGGCCAGGCAGGGAGCCGAGGAGGGCCTGGCCATCCTCGCGGATCGGCAGTCGGCCGGGCGAGGGCGCCGTGGGCGCATATGGGTGTCGCCGCCCGGCGTCGGGCTGTACACCTCGGTCCTGCTGCGACCCCGACAGCCGCCGACCGGACTGCCCCTGCTCACGTTGGTTGCCGGCCTCGGCGTGGTCGAGGCGATCGAGGCGATTGCCGGCGTGGCGGCCCGCCTCAAGTGGCCCAACGACGTGTGGGTCGAGGGCCGCAAGGTGGCGGGCATCCTGGCCGAGACGGCGAGCGCGGACGAGAAGGTGAGCCACGTCGTGATCGGCATTGGGATCAACGTGAACCACGGCCCGGGGACACTTCCCGAAGAGCTGTCCCCGGCGGCGACCTCACTCCTCCTCGCGACCGGCCGGAGGCTCTCGCGCGGTGAACTGGCAGCGGCAATCTATAACGGCCTGGACCGGTGGTACCAGGTCTTCCGCGAGGGGCAGATCGAGTCAATCCTGGCGGCCGGCCGGGAACGGAGCGCCACCCTGGGGCGGCCGGTGGACGTGCTCGCCAACGGGGAGCGGTGGCAGGGCCTGGCGGTGGATCTGGACTTCGACGGGGCGCTCCTCGTGCGGGGGGAAGGGGGAGACCTTCGCCGGGTGATGGCCAGCGATGTTTCGATCCGGGCGCACGCATGAGCCGCCATGCTTGGTGTCGTGATGGCCAGTCATTTGTGTCCGAAATCCACCGGCCTTCACCCCGGGTCCGTTCCGCGGCACCTGGGGCCTGCACCCACCCTCTCGGGTGGGTACCCGGAACCGGCCAGCCTTGCTCCGCACCCACCAAGCGGGTACCCGCGCGCCGTCGGCGCTCCTCCGCGCCGCGGGTTTGCCTCCGGCAAACCACGGCGACCGGACCCGGCCGGCCCGCGGGCCCGGTGCCTTGGAGCAGACCCGGGGCTCGGCATATGCGGGAGGATTTCGGACACGGGACACTAGCATTGCCGGACGAGAGATGATCGCCTTGGGGGAGACATGTTACTGGCGCTGGATGTAGGCAACACGAACACGGTCGTCGGCGTCTTCGAGGGCCAGACGCTTCTCCGGCATTGGCGCCTGTCCACGCGGCGCGAGGGCACGCGCGACGAGTACGCCATGCTCATCAAGGGCCTGTTCGATTTCGCAGGCCTGGACTTCCAGCGGGTTTCGGCCGTGATCATCTCGTCCGTCGTCCCGCCGCTTCAGGGTCCGCTGGAGGAGATGGTCCGGCAGTACTTCGGGATCGAGCCGATGGTCGTGGGGCCGGGGATCAAGACGGGGATGCCCATCCTGTACGAATCTCCGCGGGACGTGGGGGCTGACCGGATCGTCAACGCGGTCGCGGCCTTCGAGGCCTACGGGGGGCCCTGCATCGTCGTGGACTTCGGCACCGCCACCACCTTCGATGCCATCTCGGCCCGCGGCGAGTACATCGGCGGCGCGATCTGCCCGGGGATCGGGATCTCGGCGGAGGCGCTCTTCCAGCACGCGGCCAAGCTGCCCCGCGTGGACGTGACGCAGCCCAAGGCGATCATCGGCCGCAACACGGTGGGCAGCATGCAGGCGGGGCTCTTCTACGGCTATCTGAGCCTGGTGGAGGGCGTCGTGGCCCGCATGCGAGCCGAACTGGGTGGCCGGGCGACCGTCATCGCGACGGGCGGCCTGGCCCAGCTCCTCCTCGCCGAGTCCACGGCCGTGGACCACGTGGACCCGCTCCTCACCCTCACCGGCCTCCGCATCCTCTTCGAGCGGAACCAGTAATCCTGAATACGGAAAACCGCGAACCGCCAAGATCACCCAGCTCGAGAGCTGGGTACCCGGGTCGCCAGGGATACGATGTTCCGATCTCTCCAGCAAAGAACCTGAAGATGAGCGCATGGGGCGGTCAGAAATTTCGTGCGCCTCCCCCAATGACCTGTTTCGGCCTTGGCGTTCCGGGTACCCAGCGGCAGCGCCGGGTATCCTTGGCGGTTGATATTTTCGGATTGAGGCTATTTGCCTTTGGCGGCCCGGTCGGCGCGGAAGGCGGCCATGGCGGCCCGGTGCTCCGGCGAGGCCAAGCACTGTTGTTGGGCCGGGACGTAGGCGTTCATGGAGTGGCTGAAGTCCGTCTGGGATGCCAAATTGGAGAGCCGCTTGATGTGGCTGATGCTGGTGTGAGGTACGGCCAGGAAACGCTCCGCCACCGTCAGGCATTTGGCCTCGAGTTCCGCCCGGGGAACGACGGCATTCACCAGGCCGATCTCCAGGGCTCGGCGGGAGTCAATCGTGTCGCCGAGCAGGAGCAGTTCGCGGGCGCGACCCATCCCGATCAGCCGGGGCAGGCGATACGTCCCGAGGCCCGGGATCAGGCACTCCTTGACGGCGGGGAGCCCCAGGACCGCATCGTCCGAAGCGATTCGGAGGTCGCAGGCCAGGGCGATCTGCAGGCCCCCTCCGAGGCAGTAGCCGTGAATGCCGCAGATCACGGCCTTGTCATAGTTCTCCAGGATGTCCCAGAGAGGTTCGATCTCGGTGAAGAATGACGGATTGAGGCGGCCGCTGGAAAGCGCCTTCAAGTCCACGCCGGAGCAGAAGGCGCGACCCGTGCCGGTGACGATGGCGACCCGGGCCTCCCGGTCGTCGCGAAGCGCGTGGACGGCCTCGGTCATGTCGGCCAGGAAGGTCATGTCCTCGGCGTTCAGAACCTCAGGCCTGTTCAGTGTGATGCGTGCGATGCGGCCGTCCGTGCGATACAGGACCGTCTTCTCCCTGGGCATTGCTGTCCCCCCTCGGATTCAGCGTCGGCCGTGCGGTGGCGCGGCGGCAGTTTTTCTCGACGAGGTGGCCGGGTAGCTCACGACCTAGCGGCAGGAGTCTAGGCTAGTTGCTTGCTCGTCCGTGGTCGCGTCCCCGGCCGTCGCCTACCTTGTGAACCTTGGGGGACGCACCGTGAGCACCGGGCAGGGCGCCCGGCGCACCACGTTCTCGGCCACGCTGCCCATCAGGACGTGCCTCAGCCCGGTGCGCCCGTGCGTGGCCAAGACGATCAGGTCACATCGGAGGCGCTTAGCCACCCGGAGGATATAGTCGAATGCAACACCTTCGGCCAGGATGCTATGCACCCGGAGCTTCGGGGTCTTCCCCTTGAGTTGTTCCGTGATCCGGCGGAGCTTCCTCTTCCCGATAACGTGGTTCTCCCGCTCGATCTGGTCCCAGACGGCACCCGACACCTCGGGAAAGGCATAGATGGCGGGTAAGGGCAGGACATGAAGCACCACCAACTCCGCTCCGCTGCTTGCCGCCAGTCTCTCCGCGTGCGGAAGGGCCGCCTTCGCTAGCCGTGAGAAATCCGTCGGCCACAGGATCCGGCGATAGGCTCTGGTGGCCTTTTCCTTTCCTCTTGTGCTCATTTGTCACCCTCCCGGAGAATCATCCGGGCAGTTGGCCGGTCTCCGGATATACGGGCGAAAAGGAGCTCACAGCGACACGTGTTCCTTCCGACGCCCTCCGCTGCGTCAACGACCACCTTGGACGCCACACATCTCCCGGGCTCAAGTCCGCTGTTCGGTCCGGTGAGCGCAGTAGGCCGCTACCGCAATCAGGAGAAGGGCTTGCGCACCGCGGACGATCCCGCCCGGGGTGAGCCTGAAGGGAAACGGGATGCTGAACACCACTAGAAGCACTGCCAGCGCGAAGGCAGCAGTGCCGAGCCAGAGGGCCGTGGGAATAAGCACGCGGTAGAAGTTGTCCACAATCAACACCTCCTGTCTCTCCCTGGCGGGATACGCCAGCACAAATGGTTATCGATAGGAGAGCTAAGGGTTAGTATCAACCCTTTAAACCTTTAAGTATGCACCGGGACAGGAAAGCTAACCACGGACCAGCGCGGCCCGCTGTGCGCGGTAGAGAGTGGTGTGGGCGAGCATTCCCGCAAAACGAAGGTGGGGCCGGGAGGCTTAGATGACAGCCTACGCCTCAAGGGTCGGGCGTGTCAACGGGAAAGGCGAGCTGGTCGCGGCTGCGGAAGGCGGGAGTGGCTTCCCAAGACGGACGAATCTGGGCGCTGGGAGGAGAGGGTTTCGCTGCTGTGATGACCTAACGACGCGGGTGATCCGCGCGGGTTACCGCGTCGTGCCCACCCGGCTGTTAGGGCTTCCTTCCGCTATAGATTCCGAACAGCCCGTGGCGATAATGGCATTCAACCTCTGTGAACCCGGCATGCCTGACGGAGCCTGTCAACAACTTTGAGACACTGACCGTGGGCATTTAGTGTACGACTCTTTGTGTCCGTGGACCCACCTCGGTCTGCAGGAGGTTCATGGGGACCGCGGTCCTCAGGTCGGCCGGCG
>Ga0187885_10001196_pt1 | contig 29204 bp, 27 predicted proteins | sample June2016WEW_20_1_3_FD_132970 | JGI IMG/M metagenome (GOLD analysis project Ga0187885, IMG submission 132970) | Peatland microbial communities from SPRUCE experiment site at the Marcell Experimental Forest, Minnesota, USA - June2016WEW_20_100 | ecosystem: Environmental > Terrestrial > Soil >...
CGCTGGGATGTCGCCGGCCTCGCCGGCCTCAAGCACTTCAGTCCTGGCTCGGGGCTGAAGATAGGGGTAACCTATGAATTCCAGGCTTTTCAGCGAAAGAAAGGGCCAAAAACAATTCCACAGGGGGCGCCAAAAAAGACCATGCCGCCGGATTCCAGGTGAGATTCGAGGACCCTTTCAAGAAGTAGGGTCGAATGGGCGGCGAAATGGGTAGCAACAGCGAGGCCCCCGTGGTGGTCACGACCACCGGGAAGTCGAGCGAGGCGTCCGTAATCAAGAGCCTGTTGGAAAGCTACGGTATTCCCTGCCATTATTCATCTGAACATCCGCAGCAGCTCTATCCCGTATCCGGCGAAGGACTGACTGAAATCCGCATCTTTGTCCCCGCCGCTCTGGCTCTGGAAGCGCAACGCGTACTCAAGGAACATCGCCGCCAAGGCCACCTGCATCTGGTCGAGATCTGAGAGTGAATTTGCCCGCGATCCTCCGGTGTATCTGTTTACCTTGGATGGCCCGCGCGGCATGCACTCGAAGTTATGCACAAAACCCCCACGTTCATAAAGATCCACGCAAGTTGTTTCATTGCTATGGATAACAAGGTGAATTGAAAACCATTTTCACAGGTAATTCACAAGCCTCCGGCATCAGCGCTCTTGGGTTGCACACCCCGAAGTTTATGGGAGGAGTGCCTGGAGATTGAGGAGAGATGCGCCGGAGATGCGCAGGACTTTGTCCCTCGATTTCAGGCCGGCAATAATCCGGATTCGGGATCTGGGGATCCCCATCAGTTTGGAAAAGAACTCCACCACGGCACGGTTCGCGGCGTCGTCCACCGGAGGGGCTGAGATCTTCAGTTTCAACGCGCCGTTGTGAATTCCGACGAGCTCGGTGCGGCGTGCTCGCGGCTGGACGTGCAGAGGCACTTCCAGGCCCTCAGCCGTTTCCCTGATCCGGCAGCCGCCGCTATCCACGGGAGCGCTCTCCGAAAATGGCGGTGCCGATGCGAACAATAGTCGCGCCTTCCTGGATGGCGGCCTCGAAGTCATGGCTCATCCCCATGGAAAGATCCCCGCGCCCGAGACAGCCCGGCATTTCCCTGGCAAGCGAAAGGCTCAGTTCCCGCAAGGCGGCGAAATAAGGCCGCGCGTGGTCCGGCTCCTCGAAATATGGAGGTATGGTCATGAGCCCGTCCAGGCGCAGCCCCTGGAGATTCAGAATAGCATTCGTAATGTCGGCGACCTCGCGACGCTCAGCGCCGAACTTGGTCTCTTCGTGTCCCAGATCCACCTGGATCAGAATCGGGATGATCTTCCCCAGGGAAACCGAGGCCTGGCTCAGCCTTCGGGCCAGCTTGACCGAATCCACCGAGTGGATCACGTCGAAAAGCTCGGCGGCGCGCTGCGCCTTGTTGGACTGCAGGTGCCCGATCATGTGCCAATGCAGATCCGGCGTCGCGCGGAAACCGGGGATCTTGGATTCCGCCTCTTGCACGCGATTTTCGCCGAAGTGAAATTGCCCCGCGGCAATGGCCTCATGGATGCACTCCGCCGGAAAATTCTTGCTGACCGCTACCAGCGTGATCTCTTGCGGCTGCCGGCCGCAAGCCAGGGCGGCCGCCGCTATCCGGTCCCGAATAAGCTGTATATTGTCCGCAATCCCGCCCATAGGCTGCCATTTCGATCGCGGCCGCAAGGATTCAGAGTTGTTTCCCAACCCGATGTTTTGCTACTCTGCGTGCTGCACCGCGATGCCGAGCGAATTCTATTTGTATTTCCCATCGCAGGCAAGGGCGCGACATGTTTATCACGTTCGAGGGGATTGAAGGGTCCGGCAAGAGCATCCAGATCGGCCGCGTCGAAGCCTACCTCAAGCGCAAAAACATTTTGTGCCTGCGCACGCGCGAGCCCGGAGGGACCGCTTTCGGCAATGCCGTGCGCCAAGTCCTGCTTGATTCCGCAGGTCCGGTGCGCGAGCCCGTGAGCGAGCTTTTGCTCTATCTCGCGGACCGCTATCAGCACTTGCACGAGCTGATTGAGCCTGCCTTGCGGCAGGGCGTCACCGTGCTATCGGACCGGTACCACGATGCCACGCGCGCATACCAGGGCGCCGCTCGGCGCATTCCCCCGGCGACCGTCCTGAGCCTGGCGCAGCTGCTCGCAATCCCTGAACCCGACAAGACCATTTTGCTTGATCTGGATCCGGAGATCGGACTCGCGCGCGCCCGATCGCGCAACCAGTCCGACGGATCCTCCGGCGCGGAAGGGCGATTTGAAGACGAGGACCTTTCCTTTCACCGGGACGTGCGCGCCGCGTATCTGGCGCTGGCGGAGTCGTCCAAGGGCCGCATCTGCATCATCGATGCGGCGGGAACCCCGGATGAGGTGTTCGCCCGCATCGAACCGCTTCTCGAATCCTGGTTCGGCTCCAGGAATGGAAGAGAGTCAGTGCGATGACGGCCGCGCGCCTGCGTTCATCGAGATTATTCTGATGACATCTGTCGTGAGCTTCGATTCCTTCGTGGGCAACCGGCCCGTTCTGGAAGTCCTCCGGCGCGCAATCGACCGGGAACGCCTCCCTCACGCGCTGATCTTCGCCGGCCCGCAAGGGGTGGGAAAGAAGACGCTCGCTCTCCTTTTGGCGCAAGACCTGAACTGTCTGCGCCCGCGCGATGGCACGGCCTGTGGCTCATGCGGCAGTTGCCGCAAGATCCGAGCCGGCACACACCCGGACGTCCGGATGATCGAGCCGGACGGCGCCTTCATCAAAATCGATCAGGTGCGCGCTTTGATTGAAGAGATCGCATTCCAGCCCTTCGAAGGGCGCTACCGTTTTGCAATTCTCAACGGCGCCGATCAGATGCGCCAGGAAGGCGCGAACTGCCTTCTGAAAACTCTGGAAGAACCGGCCAGCCAGTCCTTCCTCATCCTGGTGACGGCCAAGCCGTACTCGCTCCTCGGAACGATTCGCTCACGCGCCCGCCTGCTGCAGTTCGGGCCCATCCCCGAAAACCTGATTGAGGAATATCTTGTGCAGCAAGCGGCGCGCACGCGGGAAGATGCCCGGCTGGCCGCCGTGCTGAGCAACGGCAGCCTGGGCACGGCATTGGCGCTCGACGTTGCGGAAAACCGGGAACTGCGCCGCCAGGCGCTCCGCTTCATCTCACTGCTTCTGCGCAGGGAAAGCTTTGCCCAAGGCAGCGCGCTGGCAGCCGGAATCTCCAAAGACAAAGAATCATTTCCGCCTTGGCTGGAGATTGCGGCCACTCTGCTGCAGGATGTTTACTATGCGCAAATTGCTCCGGAGCGAATGCGTCAGGTCGATATCGCCGCCGAGCTGAAGGACCTTGCGCGGGCTGCATCGCATCAACGAGTGGTGGCTGCTATTGAATCCATCAAGGACCTTCGTGCGACGCTGCCGCTCAACCTCAACCGCCAGATCGCTCTCGAGGCGCTGCTCCTCCAACAGTCCTGAGCGCGCAGCGCCCAGGACTCATTACTTCTTTTTTTCGAGTTTGGCGCACAGGGTCTGGAACTCCTGCGCTTTTGGAGAGTCCGGAAAGTTTTTCAGGAAACTCTTGTAGACAGCGAGGGCTTTTTCTTTATCTCCCTTTTTTTCGTAGGTTCGGCCAAGTCCTTCGAAAGCCTCGACCAGGCTTGGTTGATACTCGATGGCTTCCTGGTAGCGACTGATAGCCGCTGCATAATTCCCCTGCTTGTAGTAGTAGTCGCCGACCTTTAAGTCCGCTTGCGCCTTGACAGGACTGTACTCTTTTTTCTTGGCGGTCTCGGCATCCGTTTTTCCCTCTGCTACGTCGGTGTCCCGAATGAGTACCGGCGGCTTCTTGGGAAGCTCCTGGGCAATTCCGATGCCGGTAATGACCAACGCGCTTAAGATCAGGCGCGGGGAAAATCTCACGATATGAAACATGTATCCTCCTGTTCCCGCATGGCTGGGCTTGACCTAAGTCTTGGATTATCAATGCATGACGATGCCCGACGGATTAATTTCCCCTTGTCAAAAGTCCGGCCGTCCGCTATCATTCTACCAATTCGGCATTTCCGAAAAAACCCAATCGCATTCGATTCCAAACTGTGAATTGGCGCGTTTCTTTGGAATATATTTGATAATGCCAGGGATTTATGAAGCCTCCATGGGAGGAAGCATTTATGGTCAATCGTAAATTGATCCGCCCAAGCCTATCTGAAATCAAGGACCAGATGCCGCGATACGGCGCCGCGCCGCGCAAGCGGGTGCCGCCGGAACTGACTAATGCTGAGAATTATTATTACATCAAGCAGATGGCGGCCAAGACTCCAATGGTCGTGAAGCTGCTTGACGGCGAGGAGATTCGCGGGGTTATCGAGTGGTACGATCGCAGCTGCATCAAGGTACACAGACAGGACGGGCCCAATCTCTTGATTCTCAAACATGTGATCAAGTACATGTACAAGCAGAATGAAGATCAGGAACCCGATCAGGAGCCCGATGACGTAGACTTGGAATAGCAAGGACATCGGAAAGGAAAGGGACATTTCTGATTTTCCGCCGACTTACGCAGAGGGACAGTTCGGCCGGGAAATTGGCATGTCCCTTTTTCTTTGGAGGGAATGACACTGCACGCTGAATCCTACCAATTTGCATCCCCGAGGCTGGGCATCACCACCGGAGATCCTGCAGGCATAGGTCCGGAAGTCTCTCTGCAAGCGGCGCTGGACCCCGAACTGCGGGAGCGTTGCCGCCTCGTGCTCTTCGGCGATGCGGAGATTCTGCGCTCCCGCGCGGCGCGCCTGGGAATTTCTTTCGACTTCGATCCGATATCTTTGGAGAGTTTGCATTCATCGCCGGCTCTGCCTGAACGTGCGTTCGTCGATGTTCCCGCGCAGCGGGAGCAGATTATTGTTGGCCGCGGTTCGCGGGCAAGCGGCGAGGCTGCCGCGAGAAATATCGAGGCATGCGCGCGTGCCTGTCTGAGCAGATGTCTGGATGCCATGGTGACGGCGCCGCTGAACAAGAAGTTCTTCCATGAAGCCGGATATGCTTTCCCGGGGCACACGGAGTATCTGGCGCACCTCTCGGGCGCGTCGCGCTTTGCGATGGCGTTTCTGTGCGACCGGCTCAAGGTGGTGCTGGCGACCATTCACCTTCCGTTGCGCGCGGCTATCGAACGCATTACTCCGGAACTCATCCAGGAGAAGCTGGCGACGATCATCGAGGAGTTTCCTCGGTTAGGGCTGCCGTGCCGCAAGATTGCCGTAGCCGGATTGAACCCGCACGCGGGCGAGGCCGGCCTGCTGGGCCGCGAAGAGATCGAGCAGATCGAGCCGGCTCTTGCCTGGGCGCGCGCTCGTTTCCGCGAGGTCACGATTGAAGGCCCGGTGCCCGCCGACACGCTCTTCTATCGCGCGGCGCAGGGCGATTTTGATGCCGTGCTGGCGCTCTATCACGACCAGGGATTGGCGCCGATCAAACTGCTCGCTTTTGGGGAAGCCGTGAATGTCACGCTGGGCCTGCCGTTTGTCCGCACTTCCGTGGATCATGGCACGGCTTATGACATCGCCGAACAAGGCTGCGCGCGCCCCGACAGCATGATCGCCGCCATCCGCTGGGCCCTCCGCTTGATTCGAAAATGAGCAGAGCCTTTGGGGTGCGGTGGGTTGCCCTGCACCTTCTACGGTCATTGCGGGCCTAGACGTAGGCGAAAATATTGTGCCGGCCCTTTGGGCCTCGTCGCAAAAATCTCCCTAACCCCGCGCTCACGCGCGGGGCTATTCATTGCCGGCGCTTCGCGCCTGGGCTTGCGGCCATCAGCGTATGCCGCGAAGCATTCGGATTGGCCGAGCTTCCGGAAGACGACATTGCGATAGCGCCCATCTGATTCAATTCACGATGAGGCCCGAAGGGCCGGCAATAAATAGGCCCGGCCGTCAGGCCGGGAATTGCGCGTGCCTCTGAAAGGAGCGCCGAAGGCGCGGCACAGCAGCAAGAGGTCAATTGACGATTTTGGCGGTGATGACGGTGATCAGAGCGTTGTTGCCTACCTCAAAATTCGACTTTCCCACGACGGCCATCTGGCCCATGCGGAGGTCAAGCGAAGTACTGAATCCTCTTCTGTCATTATAGGGAAGCGGTTTTCCGTCGGAATTTATGGTCTCGGCCGGAAAATTCAAGTTCAAGGACAACTTGTCAAAACGGATGGTGTCGCCTGTCTCTTCCAGACCAGCGGTGCTATATGCGAAGCCGTACGACACACCCTTGGTCGACTCGCCAAGTAAAGAAACGACCCCAGAGGTCGACGCACTCTCCCTCTCGCGACTGCGAAGGACAATCGTGTCCAGCAGCTTGTAAGACTTGTAACTAAACGTCGAACGGAGCTGTTTCAGAACAGGCTCGAGCTGCGCAGGCATGCTCTGGTCAGGACCCGCCGCGTCGGAGGCCACTAGCAGGTAGGCAATGGTCTCAATGTCCCGAGGCGCCTTGGGCGCAGGAGGCTCTTCATCAAGCTGCCGCACGATCTGTTCCATGGCATCAACGACATCAGCGTTTCCCGAAAGGGTCAACGTCTTCAGGACCCTACTGGCAATCACGATCGCATGTCCTGACGAAGCAAACGGCTGTAAAACTTTGGCAAGATCCTCCGGGTTTACATATTCGACCTTTACGAGCCTTGTGACCGTGTCTCCCAGTTTCACCTCTTGCGCGTACCCCGATATTGATCCAAAGCAAAACATTGCCAAGATCGCGACCAGCCAAATAGATTTACGTGTCATTTTATCTTCTCCTCTGAGCTGGCAAGCCAGATGATGATTACATTCGGATCTGGTGTTTCCAGCTTAATAGCGATGCGGTCAAGGACAGGCTTCGACTCTGCCGGCGCAACAAGGCTTGGATCAATCTGCGCGAATGCAGGTTGCCCGCTGGATTGCGGCGCATGAACCTTTGTAGACGATAGCGTCGCCGTGTTTGCAGCAAGCCTGGGATGCTTTATATCCTGTGCCGGTGGTTTCACGTTCTCACCGACGATAGCCTTTGGAATCTCAGGAATGTGTTTGGACGTAATAGCGCTGCCAGAATCGTAGGTATTCGAAATGTGGACGGCAGGCATCCTGATTCGCCACCACGCAAACATTACCACGACCATAACGATTGCGGCGGCCAAAGCGCCCCATTGCAGCGGCGCTCCCAGCCAAAAGCGAGGCGCTCTTTTTTCCTTCAGCCGACAAAGCACAGACCGGCGGACTTGATTGAAATCGCTCTCACCGATGCCTGCGTCACGGAGTGACGCGAAGGCCATGCGCCCTTCTTGATAACTTCTCAGTCTGGCCGAGCAGGCCGGGCATGTGGCAATGTGTCCGGCAAGATCATTCGCTTCTTTTGCCTTCAGATCGCCCCCTGCAAGCAACGCGATCTTTTCTTCCTCAACATGCCCCATCATCTTGTTCTCTCCATGGCGCGCTCGCAGTAATGCCTCACCTTTACGCGGGCGGTCGAGATCTGGGAACGTACAGTCGCCGCGGAACTACCCAGGATTCGCGCCGCTTCCTCGGTGCTCAGCCCTTCGATGTCGCGCAACACCAGAGCGGCTCTCTCCTTGAACGGAAGTGCTCGCAAAGCATCCTGCAGAATAGCTCGCTGTTCTTCCAGGTTGATGCCCGCTTCGATTCTCTGCTCATCCGCAACGGACGTCCCTTCTCTGGCCGGCTCGTCCTCCAAACTGCTCGTCGGGACTCGCGAGCTCTTTTTCGCCATGTCACTGCAGACAGTGACTGTAACCCGGTAGAGCCAGGTCCGCACGGCCTCGGGCTTGATCCGCGGCAGGTACCGATGAAGCTTAAGAAAAACTTCCTGCGCCGCATCTTTGGCATCCTCGGATCGATGCAGAATCCGGGTCGCCGTGCACAACACCTGCCTCTCGCAGCAAACCATCAGCTGCTCGAAGGCATAGGGTTTGCCCGCCTGTGCGCGCAGGACGAGATTCCTGGCGACCGACGAGGCGTCGGATTCGTCTCGTATCGTCAGCGGATTCTCTCCCGCAATCTGTAGGGCGCCTGCTTCACCAAGAAGCATCTGCGGATCCTGCTCAAGAACTGCCATCTACCTACTATAGACTCAAGCGATTGTGAAAACGTTGAAAGGAAAATGAAAGATACGACCCACTTGTCCCGATTTCGCTTTATCCTTTGCGGGCCAGGTAAAACGTCCGACAACCGCGACGCATTCCGGGGGAGTGTCGCAGAAACGGTGTGCCGTCAAACGCGCGAATCCGCTCAAACCCAGCTTTCAACAGCACCCTCCGGATCTCGCTAGCGTTCCAGCAGACTTCTTCGACGCGCTCCTTCCGCCGCCGCCAATAACAGCCCTCGCGGAAGAACCACTCCGCGTGGGTCCAGGCTTTGTCGCGCGCCCGATCGTAACCGCCGTGCAGCACAAGCGCAAAGTCCGGCTGCTCCATCCACCATGCCCTTGGCCAGAGCTTCTTGAAGGCGAGGCGTGTGTTCACGTCGAAATAAAAGTATCCGCCTGCCCGGAGCGCGCGCGCCGCCGAGGCGGCCACCAGGCCAAGGTCGGCCGTGCGCGGCACGTGGTTGATCGCGTCAAATTCGCAGAGAACCAAATCCACAGGCTCTGGAAGTTTGAAGGTTCGCATATCCGCGCGCAGGACGCGCAGGGACACACCTGCCTTCTCGGCTTTTTGCCGGGCGAGGCGGCACATCGTCGGCGAGAGATCGACGGCATACATCTTGATGCCGTCGCGGGCCAGCGCAACCGCTGTCGTTCCCGTCCCGCACGCCAGATCGCACGCAGCCTGGACCCGCGGCAGAATGTGACCCAACAACTTTGCGCGCGCGGCTTCAGACCACGGGATTCCGAATCCAAACAGGCGATCGTAATATTCGGCAAGCAAGCGGTACGGCGAGCCAACCGGCATCGCCGCCTCAGTCACTGACGTATCGTGTCTACCTCGATGCAGTAGTCTCATTTCCAATCTCTCAACGCGATGACATGTCCGATGGAGAGGGCCTTGCGGACATATTTGTCGTCGGCAGACACGTAGGTTCCCCTGTGCTTGAGCGCCACGGAGTGATAGGCGGCGTCATAGGAAGTCACGTCAATCGCATTCATAAGGAAGACGAGTGAAGGCGCAGCCTATCCCCCCGATCCTATAAAACATTTCTGCATTGCGGAGAACCTACAGCCTTGAATTCATTATTGAAGCACATCTGATTGATCGTGATGAGTCGGTAGAGCAACTCATTCATATCGCAACGCTTCGACAGGGTCAAGACGGGCCGCACGCATGGCGGGATAGAGGCCGAACACGAGGCCGACGGCGGCGGAGACACCGAAAGACGAAATAATTGAGGTCCAGGTCACAAGGGTGCTCCACCCTGCGTACAGAGCTACGCCCTTGGATACCCCGAACCCGAACAGGATGCCGATCAGGCCTCCCACGAAGGCGATCACGAGCGCCTCGATTAAAAACTGCACCGAAATGTCGCGCTTGCGCGCGCCGACGGCGCGGCGTATGCCGATTTCACGGGTCCTTTCGAGGATATTCGCGAGCATGATGTTCATGATGCCGATGCCCCCCACGAGCAGCGAGATGCCGGCGATGCAGCTCATGACGATATTGAAAATCCGCTGGGTGCTCCGGTTCTGCTCCAACAGTTCCCAAGGCACGATGATCGAATAGTCGTCCGCCTTCCCGTGAGTTGTCTCCAGTATTCGGCTGATCAGCGCCGCACTCGCCTTGAGCGCGGCGACGTTCTTGATGCTGACCACAACTTCATCCAGTTCCGATTCCAGCCTCTTGAGCTCGAGCTTCTTGAGCGCCGTCGCCAGGGGAATATAGATGTCGTTGCTGAAATCCTGAATCTTGATCCCTTCGAACTCGCTCTTGGCAAGATTGCGATCTTCCAGCACACCGGTCACGACGAACCATTTGTCGTCGATCTTGATCGCCTGTCCGATGGCCGGCAGATATCCGAACAACTTCCTTCGCACGGCGGAACCAATGACGCAGTACTGCTCGTAGCCTCTGGCATCGACATCCGTGAACAAGCTCCCTTCCGCCAGGTCATAGCGCGCCAGACGGAAATGCGATGGGCTGACGCCGACAACGTTCGCATCGTCACACCGGCCCGTGAAAGAAAAGATCTGATAGGTCTTGATTCGCTTCCTGGCAGAATATCCAGTGGTGTCGGGAGTCACCGCCAGAATTGATTCCACGTCCCTCAAGGAGAGGCCGAGAGATTCCTCGCGCACCTTCTTCAAATTCTCGTCCTTGATCTCGCGGTCCCGGATGATGATGTTTCTGAGGCCCATGGCATCGATGATATTCAGACTCTCGCTCTCGGCGCCGGCCCCAATGGACAGCATGGCGATCACAGCGCCGACCCCGAAGATCATGCCGAGCATGGTGAGGAAGCTGCGCAGCTTGTGAATGCGCAAGTTGTCGAGCGCGTGCCGCATGTCGGCCGTGTGGATCATGATCTCCTCACTCCTGCTTCATGTCAGGAGGGTTGAGCGCAATGATTTGCCCCGGTTTGATGCCTTCCACGATTTCAACTTTGATGAGATCTCCCCGCCCCAATTTGACCGGAATTGCCTCGAAACGATCCGCGGTTTTCTGCACGAAAATGACATAGCCCGCATCTTTCTTTGCGATAGCGCTGCGCGGCACCACGATTGCCGACTTCAGCAGCAGCGCGGAAATTGCGGCTTTGACTTTGACACCGGGCTTCATCAGCTTCGTATCGGTCTTGTCGAGCGCGATAACCGTCTGGAAGTACTTCACCGGTGAGTCGCTATCCAGCGGGCGGGCCAGCCGGTCGATGTTCTTGATGCGGCCGCCAAACGGGACGCCGGGGTACGGGTCGAGCGTGACCGTCACCTGCTCTCCGGCGCGCAACTCTCCGGCATCTTTCTCGAGGACGTAGCACCGGGCTTCCATCTGGTCGGGATTGACCAGGTTCAGAAGAGTCAGGCCGCTCCAGAGAACCCTTCCGGGTGTAAGCATCGACCCGCTCACGTAATAGCCCGGGTTGTTGTAAACCACAATCCCGGCCCGGGGCGCGAGAAGTTTGACCGCAGCGAGGCCCTTCTCGACCTGGGAGATCTTGTTTTCCGCCTGTTTCCGTTCGAGCAGAAGAATCGCCTCATCGAGGGAGTAGACCTTATCCTTGAGTTCGAGCCGGGCATCGGCAAAGACGATCTTCTGCTCGCTGTAATTCTTGTCGAGTTCCCCTTCCACGATTTCCCGCCGGGAGTAGATCTGTACGTCCCGCGGGAGAAATTCGTTGATCTTCTGAAGCTCGAGTTCCGCCAGTTTCCTGTCTCTCTGCAAATCCGCCTTTTCTATTTCGTTGCCGATCTCACCCTGGGTTATTTTCTGGTTGGCCATCGCGAGGCTCGATTGGTGGTCCAGCGCCTGAAGATTAAGCTCGGCCGGATCGAACTCGACCAGCACATCCCCTTTGTTCACCCGCCGGCCGTCGGGTATGGCGCTGGCGAGACGCAATCCGTTGACAGGCACGTTCGGCACGGCCACCGCGACGGATTCGGCAGCCTGGAGTTCCCCTGAGGCGGTAATGTTGATGGTCCAATCTCCGGCTTCCACCTTCATGGTCAGCGGAACCAGGTCCGAAGAATGCGCGGGCCACGCGCGCCAAGCCGCCCAGACCCCCATGGAGGCAATTGCCAGGATGACAATGGTGGCGACAGTTGTGCGCAGAGTCTTCAACGGCTTTTTCATTTTGCAGACCCGGTAGAGGTTTTGATGTAGTCGGTTGCAATTCGATCACCCGGTTGCAGGCCTTGCCTGACGATGACCTCGGTACCGTTGGACTCGCCCAATTCAACGCTGCGATCGCGCCATTGCGTGCCCTCCCTCACCCTAACCACCACCTTTCCTGCGACCGTGCGCACCGCGCTGAGCGGAATCGCCAGCACGTCGCTGTAAGCCGCCGTCTCAATCCGCGCGCGGATTGTCATCGACGGCCTCATGGTTGCGGGGTCCACGTGCTCGAGGGAAATAAGCACTTCCAAAACCTTGTTCGGGACGTCCCAGGATTTGGTGCGGACCAGTGTGCCGACACTCTTCACTGCGCCGGGGAAAGAACTTCCCGGCAAGGCATCAATCGAGACCTCCACGTGCTGCCCGGGCTTGACTTTTCCGATGTCGACCTCAGGAACATTGGCCTCGACCAGGATTGTGTTCAGGTCAGGGATCTCCATCAAGGGTTGCCCCGAATAGCAGGTCTCTCCGACCTGATAGCGGTTGTTGTTCCATTTCAACTTGTAGACAAGGATCCCGTCGCGATCGGATTTGACCTCAAAACCCTCCATGCCTCTCTTGATTTCCTCGACTTGATTTTCCGCCCGGGCTTTCTTGCTCGCGATGATCTTGACCGTGGCGTCGCTCGAGCTCTGATGCCAGCGGATGCGGTCTTTCAGCGCCTCGACTTCACGGCGCGCCTGCTCCACGGACAGGCGGTCCAATTCTATGTCCCTGAACGCCTGCAGGTCGGGGCTTATCCCTTCCTGCTTCAAGCGCATCTTCTGATATCGGTTCTCTACGTCCGCCAGTTTTGCACTCAGTTCCTGGTTCTCCAGGTCGATCTGATCCCGGGTCCGCTCGAGTTCCTTGGCCGCCTGCTCCAGCTCGTTCTGAAACCGCTGAAGATCCTCTCTGACCTTTTGTGCATCGAAAGAGATCAGAGATTCTCCCTTTTTGACGGTCTTCCCTTCGGCAGCCATGCTGACAATCTGAAACTCCCAGTAACTGCCGAACTCCGGCGGTGCGCCGAAGTACTGCACGGAAGTCGCCCGCAGGATGCCGGTCGCATCGACCCCGAAGCTCAGTGATTTGGGCAAGACGGTCAATTCATCGACATGGTCGTGACCACTCGAGAGCAGGCTGCCAAGTGAATGAGGCAATAGCGATGGTCGCAAGATGGCCGTTCCCGCGACAACGCCCGCAATCACAAGGAGAATCAGTGCACGGGTGAAACCGCTTCTCCAGGACATCTCGTTTCTCCAACTCCGGCGGTCTCGAACGCACATCGAGCGAAGTTCGAGAGCTTTCGGCTAGCGGCCGGAAAGAATTCGATCCCCTTCTTTGAGAGCGCCGTTCTGAGCAACAGCAAACTGGAATGCATCCGACATCAGGACGGTGACGGCGACCGGTCTGCGCGCGCCGCCGGACTCAATCCTGATGACTTCAATGACGTCTTTGTCGAATCTGGCGGCCGAACGTGGAACGAGAAGCTGGGGCCCTGACCGATCGATGTCGATGGCGACCTGGGCCGACATTCCGGGTTTCATGATCCCGGTCATGGTCGAGTCGAGACTGATGGTCACTCCAAAAACGTTCGCCTTCGCCATCCAGCCGGCCTTGATCGCAGTCTGGGAGATTTCCCGCACCGATCCGGAGATCTGCACATCCGGATAGCTGTCGAGCCGTATCGTGGCCTTTTGGCCCGGCGATACTCTGGGTCCATCCACTTCGTTGACCTGAGCAAAGACTTCCATCTCGCGCAAATCCGGCAGCTGTAGCACGGTGAGTCCGCTCCAAACGACATCGCCTACCTGAATCTTCCTTCTTTCGTCCCAGTGGTCGCTGTAAATCACCATTCCCTCGGAAGGAGCTTTGACAGTCACGTCGTCGAGGTTTCTGCGCGCTTGTTCCAGCTGGCCATCCAGGCTTTTTCTGTCGATCAGTTTCGCCTCCAGTTCGGCAGCCTGTTGTTTTTTCGTCTGCTCGATCTTGGTCACCTGGTTTGCATACTCCGTCGTCGCCTTGGCGAGCGCGAGCTGATTCTCCTGATAATCGCGGCGCGGGACAAGGTCAACGGGTGGCGTGGCCTTGATCTTTGCCTGCTCGAGAGTGAGCCAGAGCTGGCTGAGCTGCACATCCATATCGCGCAACGCGGCCTCATGGCCGGATTGGGTCTTGAGGATCTCATTGTCGGCGGCGACGATCTTCTCCTCCAGATCCTTGATCTTCTGGATCATGGTGCCGCCGTCCAGCTCCATAAGCCGGTCGCCCGGCTTGACAACACTGCCTTCCGGCGCCAGATACGTTATCTTGGTCTCTTGCGGAGACTGGGCAAATACGGAGCGGGCGTGCACCGCCCTCAACTCACCGCTCAGAAGCAAGATCTTCGTGATCTCGCCTCTTTTTACTTCGACGATGTCCGAGGACGATGAGTTTTGGGAAGAGGCAGGGGCGTTTTGAGTCTGAGCCAGTGACAGCTTGATCGCAGCGTGATGTGATGTCCAGAGGATTGCGGCGGCAATTGTGCCCATGAAAGCGACCAGCACAAGCGCAACCTTTACACTTTTTCGAGCCCATCCCTGAGTGCCGGGCAAGTGTGTCGGCTCCAATCCAAAATAGGATGTCGCGGATGTATTCAAAGATATAGACGCCGAAACGACTCCAGTGGTTTAAATAATTCCAATTGTGAGGGGGTCGTACCTTCAAAATCCAATATTTGGTGGGGAAAATTGAATTTTGAAGGTACGACCCCCTCACGTAAAGAGCTGGATGAGGGAGCGGACGCCGAAGCCGGTAGCACCCTTGGCCGCAAAGGGTTGGCCGTCGTGATCGAGGTCGACACCGGCGATGTCCAGGTGCACCCACGGTGTGTCCTCGACGAACTCCTGCAGGAACTTCGCCGCAGTGATGGCGCCACCCCAGCGATCGCCGATGTTCTTGATGTCCGCGATTTCGCTGCGGATCACCTTCCGGTACTCGTCGTCGAGCGGCAGCGGCCAGAATCGTTCGCCGGTGATGCTTTTCCCCGATTTCAGGCGCTCCAGGGTTTCCAGATCCGTTCCCATCATGCCAGCGTTGATGTGGCCCAGCGCCACCACGCAAGCTCCGGTCAGGGTCGCGATGTCGATCAGGCGGTTGGCGCCGAGCGTGCGCGCATAGGCTAGAGCATCGGCGAGGATCAGCCGGCCTTCGGCATCGGTGTTGATGATTTCGATGGTCTTTCCGAGGAAGGACTTCACTACGTCTCCCGGCTTGGTTGCGCTGCCGCTCGGCAGATTCTCCACGGCTGGAATCAGCCCCATAACCGGGCGCTGCGACCCGAGTTCGGCGAGCGCGCTCATGGCGGCGATCACGGCAGCGCCCCCGGACATGTCCGCCTTCATGTCCTCCATTTTTTCCGTAGGCTTGATGGAAATCCCGCCGCTGTCGAACGTGACGCCTTTGCCGACGAGAGCAAAACAAGGAGTCTTCTTCTGAGGTTTCATGCCCGGGAAGCGCAGGAGGATCAGCTTGGGCAGCTGCTCGCTGCCGCGGCTTACCGCGAGCAGGGCGTTCATTCCGAGTTTTTCCATCTCGTCGCGCTCGAGGACCTGGACCTCGAGACCGGACCTGGCACCCTCCGCCAGCGCCCGCTCCGCGAGCCGGGCCGGGGTCAGGATATTCGCGGGCTCGTTTCCCAGCGTGCGCGCAAAATTCACGGCGTTGCCGATGATGGTTCCCCTGCGAATTCCCTCATTCACCTCGCCCCGTCGCATCTTGCGCTCACTGAGAAGGATGAGCCGTTCCACTTCCTGGGTTTCGACTTCGCGGGTCTTGTAGATCTCAGACTCGTAATTGCCGTGCAGCCCGCCTTCTGCCGCGACGCGGATCGCTTCAGGCGCCGTGATGGTCCTGCGCAGCCAGAGCGCGACGCTCCCGCAATGCGCGGTGCGGGCGGCGCGGACGGCGGTGCCCGCCACTTCCCTCAGCCTGGCAAGTGTGTATTCACGCTCTTTTCCCGCGCCCACGAGAAGCAGGCGCTGCGCCTTGATCCGTGCCGGACGGTGGATGAGACATGTATGGTGCAGCTCCGGCTTGAACTCACCGGAGGAAAGCACCGAACACGCCACGCCTTTCGTGGCGTTGTCCAGCGCCCGGAGGGAGGTTCCATCGCGGGCTTCGTCTTCAAATACAGGATGGGCCAGCAGGTCACATTCGACGTCGGAAAAGTTATTGGGCTGGAACTCGATTCTCATGAGCGTCTCCGGTCTCTTTTAGCGTCGTGTCTTCATTGCTGCTCTGGTTTCGCGGTCCACTTCCTTCCTTCGTTCGGTCTCGCGTTTGTCGTATTCCTTCTTGCCGCGCGCGACGCCGAGTTCCACCTTGACCCGGCCCCGGGTCAAGTAGACTCGCAGCGGAATCAGGGTCAGCCCCTTTTCCTGGGTCTTCCCGATGAGCTTGCGGATTTCCTTGCGGTGCAGGAGCAATTTCCGCGTGCGCGTGGGATCGTGATTCTCCCGGTTGCCGTGCGAGTAGGGGCTGACGTGGCAATTCATCAAATAAGGCTCGCCATCCTTGACGAGCGCGAAGCTGTCCTTCAAATTGACCCGGCCTTCGCGGATCGACTTCACTTCCGTGCCGAGGAGGGCAATCCCGGCCTCAAACTTTTCCAGAATGAAATAATCGTGAAATGCTTTCCGGTTTGAAGCCACGAGCTTCTCGCCGGAGGCCGCCTTGTCCATGAATTCCGATCCGAATGACCGCCGCTATGTGATCAAGAAGCAGCGGGCGACGACTTCGCTTCGGGAAAGCGCCATGCCTGCTCCCAGAGCAGACACCTTAGCACAAATGTAACACAGGTCAAGACTTGGACAAACAGCTTGCAATGTAATCGCGCGCGGCTTCCTGCCACGGCCTCATCGGCTCGAACCCTTCCCGCAACATGCGCGTGTTCGCGAGAATCGAATTGGCAGGGCGAGGCGCCGGGCGGGGGTACTGGTCTGTGCGGACCGGCTCGACGCTCGCCTGCGGCACCGCGGCCCATTGCACGCAACGGAGCGCGAGTTCGTACCATGTGCAGGCGCCGCTGTTCGTTGTGTGGTAGGTCCCCCGGCAGCCGGCTTCCAGCATGGCCAGAGTGCGTGCTGCCAGATCCAGCGAGTAAGTCGGACTTCCGCGCTGATCGTTTACGACGCGCAACGGCCGGCCCTCCCTCGCGGCATCCACGATCGTGCGGATGAAATTCTTGCCATGGCAGCCGAAGAGCCAGGATGTCCGCAGAATCAGATGGTTCGGGCACAAAGAGCGCACGAGTTCCTCACCGCGCAGTTTCGATTTGCCGTAGACGCAGATGGGATTTGTGGCGTCATCCTCGCGGTATCCGTCCTGGCTGGTTCCGTCGAAAACGTAATCGGTGCTGTAATAGACCAGCAGCGCGGACACGGCATGTGCCGCAGCCGCCAAATTGCCTGTACCCGTGCCATTGACAAGCAATGCCTCTTCCTCGTGCGATTCGCAGTAATCGACATTGGTCAAAGCCGCGGCGTGTATGATGGTGCCCGGACCAAACGCCGATATGCGTTGGCGGCACTGCTTTGGGTCCGTGATATCGAACTCCGGCAAGTCGAGCCCCTGGGGATCGTGGGAAGCAAAAGTCCGCATCAGATCGGTTCCCAGCATGCCGCGACATCCGATCACCATGATTTTCATATAAGACCTATCCTGCCATACAGAAATCGGTGACAGACAGCTGTCTGTCACCGATTTCTCTGCAGCTCGTAGAGTTTTGCGTACTTGAAGTAAACGGAAACGGCGCCCATTGCCGCCACCATCAGGCCGGGCGCACCGTCCAGAAAACCTCGTTTCAGCAGATAGGCTTTCAGGAATGTAGCCGCCGGATGCGCCATCAGCTTTGCCGCGGACGCGGTCTTACCCCTTTGCATATAGTCCTGGGCCGCCAGAGTGGAATATGTCTCCAGGCGCCGCAGGTAATCGGAGAGGCTGCGGTACGTGTAGTGATGGATTTGGCCGCGAAGAACGCCGGGCGTTCCCTCGATCCGGACCGATTCGTGGACGCGCCCGCCCTGCCAGCGGCCGCGCCTGCGATCGAAGAGCCGCAGTTGATAATCCGGGTACCAATCCCCGTGTCGGATCCAGCGGCCCATGAAGAATGCGACGCGCGGGATGCGATATCCCGCGAACCGGAGGCCGTTGCGCCGCAGAGCCTCGATCTCGCCCGTCAGATCGGGGGTGACGCGCTCGTCCGCATCCAGCGAGAGAATCCAATCGTGGCTTGCTTTTTCGACGACATAATTCTTCTGATCGACAAAGCCGGTCCAGGGCCGCGCGAACACTTTTCCGGTGTAGCGGCGGCAGATCTCCACGGTTGCATCCGTGCTGCCGCTGTCGGCCACGACGATCTCGTCGGTCCAAGCCAGCGACCGGAGCGCTTCCTCGATGTTGGCCGCCTCGTTATGGGTAATCAGCGTGGCCGAGATTCGTTCCATGGGGGCCTAGTGTAGCGCAATCGGGGCTGTTTGGTAAAAGCGCTGAAGCATGTCGAGCAGTTCCTTATCCGTCCGAGTCATAGTCCGGCGCGTCGCGCGCCTCTTTTTCAGAATCGCGGGAAGATGGGCCAAGCCGGTGCAAATCGCCCAATAGAAGCGCCAGTCGAGGACCAGCCAGCTCGTCAGAATGCGGATCGCTATCGACGCGAGATGCCGGAGGAACATTCGCGGATCGTGCAGCAGCATCCAGTGCATGAGGATGCGGCTCCGGCGCGAAATCTTGTCGAGCGCCCGGCGTCGATAACGCCGGTCCATGGTTTGGCTCGCGTCGTGATACGCGATGCTGCGGGGCTCATACTCGATAGTCCAGCCGCGCTTCCACGCCCGATAAGAAAGCTCGACGTCCTCTACCATTGCGGTAAGCGGATCGAACCCGCCGAGGTCCAAAAACCGGGCGCGGTCATAAGCGGAGAAGGCACCGATTGCGGTGAAGGAAAGCAACGGCTGGGTCCGACCGGCGCCGGGAAGGAGGTCGTAATTCTGGTAGGTGCTCCACATGCCCCGGCGGAAACGAGCCACCTTGCCGCCGTTGCAGAAGGTCTCTTCCCCCTGGTTCAAGAGCTTGCCGGTGACTGCGAACATCCCGGCACCGGCGAAATGTGCCACGAGCGGTTCTATGCAATCCTGACGCAGACGCACGTCGTTGTTGAGGAGCAACACGACCGGGTAGCGCGCGGCTTCGAAGCCAGTCTGGCAGGCCGCGGCGAATCCCTTGTTGTAGTCGTGCTCCATGACACGAACCCGGTCTGGGTACGCGCCTCTCAGCCAATCGGGTGTGCCGTCGCCGCCCGCATCTTCCACTACGATGACTTCGGTTTCACAGCCGGTTTGTTTTTCATAAAAAACAGCCGCGTGCAGTACAGACGGGAGGTAACTCTCCAGCAGGTTTCGGCCTCTCCATGTTGGGATGACGACAGATACGTTCATCGGCGACCGCTTCGTTTGAGTTTATCCGGGGAGGAACTGACGAGACACAGTCCCCAAATGAGAACAGGGGCACGGCACGCCGCGCCCCTGCCCGAGCGAACATTACAGAATTGCGTCTGAGCCTGGGTTCTATGTTCCAGAGGAGCCCATCACCTGGAACGCAGCGCTTATGATCAGCGTCTTGTTGGAAATCTTGTCCAGAACCTTGATTTCCAAGGTGTATTTGCCGGGCGCCATATCCTTGATCGGGAAACCACTCACAATGACAACCCGCTGGCCAGAAACAAATTGAGCCGATCTTCCCTTCATGTCCTCGACGTCTTTCACGATCGTATCGCCGGATTTGATCGTGTAAGAAATCTGCAGCGACGGTTCAAGCGTGGTCTGATCGAGCGCGACATTGTAAACCTGCAGATACGGAATCAAAGCCTGCCCGTTGACGTACTCGGACTTGACGTTCGGCTGCACCTTCATGTCCCCGATCACAAACTGCTCCAGCCGGTCGTAGGTCGGAGCGACCGTCGAGACTGCGTTCGCCAGGATCACGCTGCTGGACTGCAGTGCATCTCCATCGAATTTCGGGACCGGGATCATATAGCTCATCGAGCCGGCGGTGCCGGCGTTTATATCCTTAAGAATCAAATCCAGCTTGTAGCGCTGCCCGGTCTGCAGCCGCACGATGTGCTGATAGATGGACTGCTTGGTTTTTCCCTGCTGGAAGGTCTCGTCCGTATACTCAGAGTGAATATCGTCCTCGAACTCGGCGATGACGTTGCCCGTCAGGCTGCTCACTACACCGTAAACATGGACGTTGGTTCGATTGAATTGCATCTCCTTCTTGAATTGGAGGTCCTTGTTGTCCAACTGAATGGAGATCGGCACCAGCACCTGGTCCTGCGAGAGCTTGATAAAATCGGTTCGCAACGTGTAAGGAAGCTGATTGTAGAAAATGCGGATGTTTACCTGGCTCCTGAGGTCCGTGAACTTAATCTGCGGCGGGCGCTGAACGTTGAAGTAGCGCGCCATGCGCTCAAACGGCGCGTCCTTGGAGCGCTGGAAGTTGGTTTGATCCTGATAGCCGTAGTTGACGCGGTCCGATTTCTGACTGAGGCCCATCTGCTCGTTATCGGTCAATCCCGCGTTCGGGACGTTCAGAAGAGCATCCTTCTCTTCCGGATCAGAGGTAAGCCGATATTCGCCCGTCATCGTCTTATCCACGAATTCGAGCTCGACATCATCACCGACATTATCTATGTGACGATAGCGCCAGCGCTCGAACGGATATACGCTCGTTTCGCCGCCGCCTTCCCAGAACTCGCGCTGATAACTGCCGCCTGAGGGGTGCGATTCTTTTCCATCGGGTTCGCCGTATATGATGTAGATCATCCCACGATCCGTTTTCCACCCGGGGATCCCGGAGGCGAAATGCTCGTTGGCATAGAGAATTCGGCGATAGTGCTCTATCTTAAACGTATTGGTCGGCTCGCGCGGGTCCGGATTCCTTCGGGCCCAGAATCCATCGATGAAGTTTTCACGTTCTTCGTCGGTGGTGAGTGCTTTAAAAATATTTTTCTCCTCCGGCGTGATGATATAGCGCACGTCTTCGTCCAGCCACTTTTTGTAATGGCTGTCCAACGTGTTCTCAGCCTTTTGTTTGGGCTTTGCGGGGGGCCGCTGAGGCGGAGGCACCTGAGTCTGGGACTGGCCGTCGGTCTTGGCCTGTTGCTGATCGGAACCCTTACCCGGCTGCCGCGCACCATACAGAAAAGAGGCTATTCCCAAAGCGAACAGCAGCGAGTAAAACCTGATGTCGATAGTTCGTTTGGTCACCACAATTACTCCTGAGGATGGATTCTTACTGCTAGATTATAGGTTTTGTCCCGGAGGGTGTCAATTCACACCCACGCCTCAATTACGATCGATACAGTAGCACGATCGATTTTTCCCGTCTCCCCTTCAGGATTGGAATCCGTGGTGCCAGAATCTCCCGCACTTTTAACGACAGAGAGGCACCTCGCGTTCCCGCAATTTTCATCCCGCTCGCCTTTGCACTCCTTTGAAAACTGCCCCTTCCACGAATGTCGTGGTCGTGATCGTGGTCGTAATCGTAGTTGGTGGTGTACGGAACGCAAAAAACCCATCACGACTACGATCACGACCACGAGCCATGACACAAGGGGTAATACGGCAAACTGCACTTTCATGCGTCAGTGGGTCTGCAAGTTATAGTGGATGTGTTCCGATCCTGGTGGTATAAACCTTGCTGAAACGCAACATCTACAACCGAGGTGACTCCCATGGCTGCCCAAATGCCTGAAACTGACAGCGGAGCATTGCCGCTGACCGTCTTTACGGAAGAAGAACAGCTTTTTCGGACCAGTGTCCGCCAGTTTGCCGAGGAACAGATCCGGCCGCACGTCAGCCAGATGGATCGTGACGCAAAAATGAATCCCGATCTGGTCCGGCAGTTTTTCGAACTGGGCCTGATGGGAGTCGGCGTGCCGGAAGCGTACGGCGGAGGCGGAAGCTTTTTCATGGCGGTACAAGCCGTCGAGGAACTATCCCGAGTGGACGCGTCGGTGGGTGTCCTTGTCGATGTGCAGAACACGCTCGTTTGCAACGCCGTGCTGCGCTGGGGAACTGAGGACCAAAAGCGCAAGTACCTTCCGCGGCTGTGCAGTGACATCGTCGGGTCATACGCTCTTTCCGAGGCCGGCTCCGGCAGCGATGCCTTCGCGCTCGCGACGCGCGCCACGGCACGTGATGGCGGTTTCGTGCTCGACGGACGCAAGCTCTGGATCACCAATGCAGGCGAGGCTGATTTCTTCATCATTTTCGCCAACGCAAATCCGCAGGCCGGTTATCGGGGCATCACCGCCTTTATGGTTGAACGCGGCACACCCGGCTTCACCATCGGCAAAAAGGAAGACAAGCTGGGAATTCGCGCCAGCTCGACCTGCGAGTTGGTTCTCGAGGAGTGTTTCGTGCCGGCCGCGCAAGTGCTCGGAGATGTCGGCAAGGGATACAAGGTGTCGATTGAGACGCTTAACGAAGGACGGATCGGCATCGGCGCGCAGATGATTGGCGTAGCCCAGGGTGCTCTTGAGGCCGCTATCCAATATTCGAAAGAGCGCAAGCAATTCGGCCAGCCGATTGCGAATTTCCAGGGTGCTCAGTTCCAGATTGCCCGCATGGCAACGGAACTGGAAGCGGCGCGTCTCATGGTCTATAACGCCGCCCGGCTGCGCATGTCCAATCGTCCTTTCACCAGAGAGGCTGCGATGGCCAAGCTCTTCGCTTCGGAAGCGGCGGAGATGGTTTGCAGCCAGAGCCTGGAGCTGTTCGGCGGCTATGGGTACACCAAGGAGTTTCCGGCGGAAAAGTTTTATCGGGACGCAAAGATCGGGAAGATCTACGAAGGCACTTCCAACATGCAGCTTCAGACAATCGCCAAATTGATTCTGTCATAATAATGCTTTTCAATTGGGGACAGGCCCCCTTTTGTCGCCGGGAGTATTTGGGCGGATTTGCCAGCTAATGGCGACAAAAGGGGGCCTGTCCCCAATTGAAAAGGGGAGGACCTGCGATGACTGCGCGCGCCTTGATCTTTCTCTTGCTGGGTGGATCTCTCGCCTTAAGTGCGGACGCGCCGCGTATTCCCACAATCAACGACCTGCTGATGGTGAAATCCGTCGGCGCGGCCCAGATATCCCCGAACGGCAAGTACGTGGCCTATGTGGTCAGCGAAACGGACTTCAAGCAGGATGCCTTCGTCACTCAGATCTGGATAGCCGATGCCGGCGCGGGTACCAGCCGGCAATTGACACAAGGGGAGAAGGGCGCATCCAGTCCGCAGTGGTCTCCGGATGGAACCTGGCTGGCATTCACCAGCGCCCGCGTTGGAGACAAAAATCAAATCTTCATGATTCACCCCGACGGCGGTGAAGCTGTTCAGCTGACCAAGTCGGAAACGGGTGTCAGCGGCTTCGCCTGGTCTGAGAACGGCACGAAGATCGCCTACAGCGCCGCGGATACCACGTCGCAGTACATGAAGGACCGCAAGGAATATTACGACGATTACGAGGTGGTGCGGGAAGAGTACAACTACACTCACCTTTGGGTCGTGGATGTGGCGGAAGCCCTGCGCGCGGCAACGGCCGGCAAACAACATACGCGCGGCAGTGATTTTACCGTCGGCTCTTTTTCCTGGTCGCCCGACGGCACGAAGATCGCCTTCGGCGCAACGGTGAATCCGGACCTGACGCAAGGAAATACTGCCGACATCTATGTCCTGAATCTGGCTGACGACGCGGTGAAGAAGATTGTTTCCTCGCCGGGCCCGGACAACAGTCCCCACTGGTCGCCCGACGGACGCCAGATTGTTTTTTCCAGCGCCATGGGCAATGCGAGACAATTCGCGCAAAATACACGGCTGGCCGTTGTGCCGGCCGAGGGAGGCACGCCCCGTTCGATTACCGACGGCTTCGACGAAAATCCGGGATTCGTGGCATGGAACGCCGGCGGCATTTTTTTCTCGGGAGCACAGAAAACAGCATCGCACTTGTTCCGGGTTGATCCTACGACAGGGAACATTTCGAGGATCACGGTTCCGGACAGTCTGATCGGATCGGCATTTTCGATCACACGGGACGGAAAGCGGATGGGTCTCGTGATTGCATCTCCGAGCGCGCTGGGCGAGGTCATGGTCTCTGATGTTCAGAACTTCGCTCCCCGCCGGCTCACGAATATGACCGATCAGGCGAAAGACTTCATTCTGGGCACGCGTGAGGTCATCTCATGGAAAAGTCGTGACGGCGCCGCTATTGAAGGCATCTTGATCAAACCCGCGAATTTCGACCCGGCCAGGAAGTATCCGCTGTTGTGCATCATCCATGGCGGCCCGACGGGAGTCGATCGTCCGGTGCTGCTTACGCCGGATACCCGCTACTATCCCGCGGACATATGGGCAGGCCGCGGGGCGCTGATTCTCAAAGTGAATTACCGGGGGAGCTCCGGATACGGAGAGAAATTCCGAATGCTCAATGTGCGGAATCTCGGCGTCGGGGATTCCTGGGACGTCATCTCCGGCGTGGACTATCTGATCGGCAAAGGGTGGGTCGATCCGGCCAAGGTCGCGTGCATGGGATGGAGCGAGGGCGGATACATCTCGGCGTTCCTCACCACGTCATCGGATCGCTTTGCGGCCATCTCCGTAGGCGCCGGGATCTCGGACTGGGCGACGTATTACTACAACACCGATATCACCGACTTCACATTGAACTACCTTGGCGCCGATCCTATCGAGGACCCCGAGATTTATCAGAAGACTTCCCCGATGACGTACATCAAGAATGCGCGCACACCGACTCTGATCCAGCACGGAGAGCTGGACAAGCGGGTGCCGACGCCGAATGGCTATGAACTCAGGTTGGGCCTATTGAATCGCGGGGTGAAAGTGGAAATGGTCGTTTACAAAGGTTACGGCCACGGTATCACAAAGCCCAAATCGATTCGCGCCGTGATGAAGCACAACCTGTCATGGTTCAACCATTACTTATGGGGCGATCCGCTTCCAGACTTTGCCAAGCCCGAAGTTCCTGCGAAGGAAAGCAGTAAATAAGCCCCCCGCACGTGGACCTGGACTTGGACCTGGTCCTGGACGTAGACGTGGACATTCGCGAGTGTATCGAATACAAGATCGTCGAAGTCCAGGTCGAGGTTTAGGTCCAGGTCCACGAACGAAGTGGCTTACCTATGCGCTATGGTTTTCATAAAGATTGGTTGATGCCACGAGGGTTGCTGATATGAAGCTGCAAAGATCATTAGGATTTCCGGCCTTGTTTTGTGCCTTTATTACCATCGCGTTCTTTTCGATCCGCGGCGCAGGCCAGAACGCTCCGGATTTGAGTCAGCTCTTCACCAAGAAGGAAGCGATGATCCCGATGCGCGACGGCGTGCGATTGCATACCGAGATTTGTGTCCCCAGGAATGCCGGTTCCGCACTTCCATTTCTGATTACCCGCACTCCCTACGGCGTCAATGATGATCCTCAGGGATTTTCGCGGACCTTTGGCAATTACAGAGAACTGGTTCCCGAGGGATTTATTTTTATTTTTCAGGACATACGCGGCCGCTTTCAATCCGAGGGTCAGTTCGTCATGCAGCGGCCGCCGCGCGATCGCGCCAATCCCAAATCGATTGACGAGGGCACCGACACTTACGACACCATAGACTGGCTCCTGAAGAATATCCCGGGCAACAACGGCCGCGCGGGGCTTTTGGGAATCTCCTATGGCGGATGGCTGACGACGATGGGATTGCTGGAGCCGCATCCGGCGCTGAAGGCCGCGTCCGAACAGGCCTCGCCCGCCGATATGTTCCTCGGCGACGACTTTCATCACAACGGCGCCTTCCGCCTCAGCTACGGCTTCGAGTATGCGGCTGAAATGGAAACCGACAAGACCAACTACCAGTTTCCGTTCGACATCGCCGATACCTTTGAATGGTATCTGCGGCTCGGGCCGCTGTCGCGCGCCAATGAACTCTATTTTCACGGAAAGATACCCACCTGGAACGATTTCGTGGCACACCCTGATTACGACGAGTTCTGGCAGAAACAGGCGTTTCCTCGCTATCTGAAGGACCTGAAACTCACCGTGCCGAACCTCAACGTCGGAGGCTGGTGGGATCAGGAGGACTTTTACGGGCCGCTGAAGATTTATGAGCTGCTCGAAAAAAACGACGGCGCGCATATGAACTATGTCGTCGCCGGCCCCTGGAATCACGGCGGATGGGCTCGTAGCGACGGCACTCGACTCGGGCAGGTCCAATTCGGCAGCAACACCAGCGGCTACTTTCGCGAAAACATCCAGAAGGCGTGGTTCGATTACTGGCTGAAAGACAAGGGCGCCCTGCCGCTGAAGGAAGCGCTGACGTTTGAAACCGGCACTAACCAATGGCGCACGTGGGATTCATGGCCGCCTCAGGGAAATGTCGCGAAGCGCAAGCTCTACTTTCAGCCCGGCGCGAGGCTCGCTTTCGAGGAACCGAAAGGCAGCGATGCCGAGGCCTTCGACAGCTATCTCTCGGATCCCGCCTATCCGTTACCCTACAGACGCAGGCCGATCCAGCCGACCTACGGCCCGGGAAGCACATGGTCGACGTGGCTGGTTGAAGATCAGCGGTTTGTGGATCTGCGGCCGGACACGGCCCGATGGGCAACCGAAGTGCTAGGGGCCGATCTGACTGTCGCGGGCGATCTTGTCACCCATCTCTTTGCCTCGACCTCGGGCACCGACAGCGACTGGATTGTCAAACTCATCGATGTCTACCCGGAATCCTATCCTGAAGATCCGGCGATGGCCGGCTATCAGCTGATGATCGCGAATGAGGTCTTCCGCGGGCGCTTCCGCGCCGGTTTTGAAAAAGCCGAGCCGCTCGCGGCCAACCAGCCGTACGAATTTGTGATTGATCTTCACACAAATGATCACGCGTTTCGCAAGGGCCACCGTATCATGGTCCAGGTGCAGAGCACGTGGTTTCCCCTGATCGATCGCAACCCTCAGAAGTTCGTGCCGAACATCTTTCTGGCCGGGCCGGGCGACTACCAGAAGGCTACTCAGCGAATCTATCGGAGCCCCCGATACCCATCACACGTCGAATTGCCGGTGATTTCCAAGTAGCCCTTTTTGCCGGTCAATAGCGCCCGCCCAGGACGCTGTACAAGAGCAGCGAAAGCACGATCAGCGTGACGATCACGTAGGTGCGATCGCGCTGGAGCGCAAAAGCCAGGACTGAAAAGGTCACGCGCGCCACCGGCGTGATGATCAGCAGCAGAAGGCCAAGCTGGATTATCTGGACACTGTGCAGGGCCAGGGAGCCCTTGACGATGGCAGATACGCTCCGCAGCTCGGCGGGTTCGCCAGAGAACGCCCGGAAATTCTGCGTCGCGCCAGGATGGAAGACCAGATAAGCAACGCCGCCGGCCAGCACGACGAGAGCGGCGACTGTAACTCCGATCCTGAGCAGATTGCCGATGATCTGATCCACCTGCTTATCCGTTAACGCGTGCTTCGATCCGGGCATCTTAAAAGCTCCCCGTCGCCGCTTTATAGAGCATCTCCATGCCAAGCACCAGGAGGATGAGCCGGAAGATCTGGCGCAGCGATTTCGTTCTTGTGTTCATCAATATGCGCGCTCCGACCATGGAGCCGGACAACACCCCCAGCATCACGGGCATGCTCACAAGGGGATCGATGTACCCGCGATGGAGATACACTCCGGCGCTGGCGGCGGCCGTGACGCCGATCATGAAGTTGCTGGTCGTGGTCGAGACTTTGAAAGGGATGCGCATGGCTCGATCCATGGCCAGGACCTTTACAGCTCCAGACCCTATTCCAAGCAAACCGGAAAGCGTTCCCGCAACAAACATGAGGCTGAAACCGGTAGGAACGGCGTGCACGTTATAGGCCACAGGTCCCTCCAGACCAGGGTAACTGCCATCCATGCCGAGCCGGGCGGCCAGCGGATCCGGGGAGCTATTGCCGGCCGTGCCGCCTGAATCTCTCGATACCCACGCCGAATAAATCAGGACGAGCCCGAAAATAACTGCCACGGCGGCGGCCGGCACGACGGCCACCAAACCAGCGCCGAACAGCGCCCCCAGGGTAGTCGCCATCTCCAGAAACATGCCGATGCGGATATTCGAAAAGCCCTCCCTTACGTAAGCCGCTGCCGCTCCCGACGAGGTGGCGATTACCGAGACGAGCGAGGCTCCGATCGCGTAATGCAGATCCACTCCCATGACCAGAGTAAGGAGGGGCACAATTACCACGCCGCCGCCCAATCCGGTAAGCGATCCCAGCAATCCGGCCGCCACGGATCCCAGGCCGGTCAAAACGCAGAATTCCAGGCTGCTCATCGCCAATGCCTCTTCGAGGCTCTTAGAGTCTTTGAGTCTTCGAGGTTTGTCCTGCCTTTCGATAATGCGATCCGAATCTCAGAAAAATGCTAAACAGTCATGGGGCAAGAATATCACTGATTTCGCGCGATGGATGAAGTTCGGTGAAGCGCGCCCCTGATCGTACCGGAATTTCCTTGCTCGACGCAGTCAGGCGGGATAAAAATGCTTCCACGTTTCGTCCTAATCCGTGGTGTCAGTCAGGACGAGCCCTTTCTAATCGGGAATGTTCCTGCCATATAGGAGGAGTCGAATGCGTCACCCAGCGCGCCTCGTCATTTTAACAATCGTATGTGCCTTCGCCATAACCGGAGCTTTGAGTTTGTACCTGCAGGCGGCGCGGCAAACCGGGTCCGTGCCGGCGGTGAGCGGGCCAATCGATCCGCTCATCCTCAACACCCTTCACTGGCGCAGCATCGGCCCGCAACGCGGAGGGCGATCGATCGCGATCTCCGGCGTGAGGGAACGCCCGAAGGAAGGCTATTTCGGGGCGACGGGGGGCGGATTGTGGAAGACCACGGATGGTGGCGAAACCTGGGCGCCCATTACCGACGGTCAGATTCACAGCTCCTCTGTCGGCGCGCTTGCCGTCTCAGAGACAAACATTGATGAAGTGTTCATCGGCATGGGCGAGTCGTGCATCCGCGGCGACATTCTGCCGGGCGACGGCGTATACAAATCGACGGATGCAGGAAAGACATGGACGCATGTCGGCTTCTCCGATTCGGATGCAATTTCGAAGATCCGCATTCATCCGACCAATCCCGACATAGTCTTCGTCGCGTCCTTCGGCAAGTATGGGGCAACGAGCGACGAACGCGGCGTGTACAAGAGCACGGACGGCGGCAGAAACTGGAGGCGCGTGCTGTTCCGTGACAACAAGACCGGTGCGGCCGACATCGCGATCGACCGCAACCATCCTGACGTGATGTACGCCTCGCTCTGGGAGGCCTATCGCTTCGAGTATCAGATGTCGAGCGGCGGGCCCGGAAGCGGC
>Ga0187885_10001198_pt1 | contig 29180 bp, 23 predicted proteins | sample June2016WEW_20_1_3_FD_132970 | JGI IMG/M metagenome (GOLD analysis project Ga0187885, IMG submission 132970) | Peatland microbial communities from SPRUCE experiment site at the Marcell Experimental Forest, Minnesota, USA - June2016WEW_20_100 | ecosystem: Environmental > Terrestrial > Soil >...
CGACGGTGCCGTTGCCCGACCGAGATGAGCTTCGTACGCCGACGCTTTGCTTCATGATCAGCGACGGATTGCTGATTTTCGACCGGGTCAGCCAGACCATCAAGGTCGTGGCCAACGCGCGCATTGATGGGCCGCCCGAACTGGCTTATGCCGAGGCGTGCGCCAACGTGGACGAAATGGTGGCGCAATTGGGTCGGCCACTCGTGGCGCGGCCAGTCGAGTTCCAACGCGACCCGACGCCGCTGCCCGTGACTTCGAACATGACGCAGGCACGCCACGCAGAGATAGTGGAACGCGCGAAGGAATACATTCGCGCCGGCGACATCATACAGGTCGTGCTGGCTCAACGGTTTCAAGCGCCGACGAAGGCCACAGCGCTTGACGTTTACCGGGCTTTGCGTTCGGTGAACCCGTCGCCCTACATGTTCCTTCTGGATTTTGAGGATTTCCAACTCGTAGGCGCATCGCCAGAAGTCCACGTCCGATGCGAGGACGGACAGGTGGAGATTCGGCCCATTGCCGGCACCCGGTGGAGGGGTAAGACGCCCGAAGAAGATTTGAAGTTGGAGAAGGAATTGCTTGCCGACGAGAAGGAACGCGCCGAGCACGTGATGCTGGTTGACCTTGCACGGAACGATATCGGACGCGTCTGCGATTTTGGCAGCGTCCGCGTGCCCGAGTTCATGGTCATCGAACGTTACTCGCACGTCATGCACATCGTCAGCGAGGTGGAAGGCCGTCTGCAACAAGGCCGTTCAGCGTACGATTTGATGCGTGCGACGTTTCCCGCAGGCACGGTCAGCGGCGCGGCGAAAGTCCGCGCCATGCAGATCATCAGCGAACTGGAACAGACCCAGCGCGGCACCTACGCGGGCGCAGTAGGCTATTTCAGCTTCGATGGCAACCTCGACAGCTGCATCACGCTCCGCACCGCGCTGCTGAAAGATGGCGTCGCCTACGTGCAGGCGGGGGGCGGCATCGTGGCCGACAGCATTCCGCAATACGAATTCAACGAGACCGTCAACAAAGCCAAGGCAATGCTCAACGCCATCGCCCTCGCCGAAAGCTTTGGGTGATAGAGTCTAGTACCGAAGCAAATTTCGTGCAAAAGCCGTGAGTGCGATCACTAGCAAGATGAATAGCAGTAGTTTCTCCGAGGTCATATTGTTTCCCTTTCTCTATGTAAGCGGCGGTGCCGGCGGCGTTGCCTTCGTCCATTGAGAGGTTTGTTAAGCACGGGGCACCCCACTGGACAATCGGCCAAGCCTGATTATGTTTCCGGTATGAAGACTACGAACTACGATTGGGTGGGAAAATTCCGCCAATGTTACGACAAGGCAGTGGCGAAGTACGGCAAGGGGAACCGTAAGGCAGCCAAGTACTTCAACGCCGAGGAGACCGCATTCCTCGCATCCATCGGCTGCACGGCGCAGGAGGTGTACGATTTCGCCGAGGACTGGTGTACGAGTAAGGAACCGTCGTTCGCGACGGTGGTGCTCGTCACATCAGTGCGTCGGGATTTCTTCCTCGTGGTGCAGAAGGGGCAACCTTCACGGCGCACAATCTCCATGGCGGACTTGCCGGCGAAAGATGCCGAAGTTGCCGGGTTTGTTTGGCTACCGCGGATCATTGCGAAGGCACGGGCAAAATTGCGCGGGGAGATGTCGCATGAGTTTATGTATAGCTGCGGGGGTGATCGCGCGTTTTTGAAGAAGGTGGACATTCATCCCGCCGATTTTCTTCGCGAGGTATGGGCGGCGCGCGATGATGATCAAAAGATTATCGAGTACGTCAAGAAACAGGCCCCAAAGGCGTGAGATCGCTCAGCAGGGTCTAGTGGGTCTGGTCGAGCCAGCGTTGGATGTCGCGAGCCAACGGAGAATCGGGAGCCAACCTTAGATACGCCTCATAATGCTGGCGCGCCTTGCTGATGGTCGCTGGATCACGAGCGTAGATGGCGGCGACAGCGCGGTGGGCGGCTGCGTCGGCTCGGTTAACTCGCAGAATGCTTTCGTACTGCACGATTGCGTCATCAAGATAGCTTTGCTGTTCTAGGAGGATGGCATAGTTATGCCGCGCATCGGTGTAAGCGGGGTTGGCAATCAATGCTAGCTCGTAATTATCCAAGGCTTTGCTGATCTGTCCAAGTTCTCGATAGGCAATGGCGGCGTTGTAGTAGGCGATTGCGAGAGTCGGATCGGCGGTAGCGGCCTTGGTGTAGGCGGCGATGGCACCGGTTAGATTATGTTGCTGGTGGAGTTTAACGCCGTCGTTAAAGTAAACGGTGGCTTTAGTGCGGTCACCGGCACGCAAGGATTTCACGGCAATAGGTGTCCGCTTCTTTTTTACGGGCGCGACCACGGCGACCCGCTTCTGCGCTACGGGTACGGAGGGACTGAGGTTGGTAACGATCCCGCGCTCGCGTGATGGCGCACGGGTTGCGACCGACGGGGCAGGTGAAGTAACGCGGGCAACAACCGTGGTGGCGGGCGGGCGCGAGACGGCGCGTACGGTTGTCGTCGTAACAATCTTTGTTGCGGAAACCGGCACCGGTGGCTTCGTGGCGACGACGACAGGAGACGGCTCCGCAGGCGCGAGTTCCTGGGAAAGGCGAGCGACGACCTTGGAGACGTCGGCACGCTGCGCTTTCGGCGCAAGGTCTGAGTACCGCTTGTAGTGCCCGAGCGCTTTCGGTTTATCGCCGAGATGTTGGTCCTCGACAACCGCCAGGTTCAGATACGAGGGCGCGTACTTGGCGTCTGCCGCTATGGCCTGTTCGAAGTACGTTGTGGCACGTTTGTATTCGTGCTGGCGGACACAAACAAAGCCGAGGTTATTGAGTGTGTCGACGGATTTCGGTTCGGTCTGGAGATACTTCGTAAAAGCCTGGTCGGCTTGCACCCAAGCGGAGTCCCGCATGTAGGCGAGGCCGAGCAGGTATTGGATGTCCTTCGGTGCGTCGGCCGCGGCGGCGGCTTGGCGCAGCGCAGCAATCGCTTCGGCGGGCTTCCCCGCCCCAGAGCCGTTGGCGGGTAAACCCTGTTCGAGGAGGGCGAGGCCGAGGTTGCAGCGGGCGGCGGTATAATTCGGGTCGAGTCGCAAGGCTTCCTGCAGATTCTTGACGGCGTCGTCGGTCTTGCCTTCGCGGAGCTGGCAAACAGCGAGGAAATTGCGCGCTTGCGCGTGGGCAGGCAACGCCGCGACAACCTTCTCGAAATGAGCAGCGGCGCGGGCATACTTTTGTTCTTTGAAGTAGCCAACGCCGGCCTGGAAATGTTCGTTGGGTGTTGAAGCACGATTGCAGCCGATGGCAAAAAGTGCGACGGCGGCGGCGTGCAGCAGCAGACATTTGCGAAGTCGGTTCATGTGGAACGTGACAACGTGTTGGGTGCATCTTATAATCACCCGCGAATTTCGCAACAAAAATGACAGAATGGGATATTCAACCGCGGTCGACTGCATGCACGGCATGTCAGGAACTGTTTGCCGACAAGCAGACGTATCACACGTTGTTGTCGTTCGGAGCCGAAGGCTATCAACGGCGCGATCTGTGCAGCGAATGCCTGCCTCAGGCTGGCCGCGACAATGTTGTCTCGTATTGGCAGGGCGAGTACAAAATGCCCGCTCCGCCGCCACCCGAGCCGATCCAGAAGGAAACGGCGGAAACGCTCCTGAAAAAATTGTGCGAATCGAACGATCCGACGCAAGCGGCCTCACGTTACATCCTCGCGGTGATGTTGGAGCGGAAGAAACTTCTCATCCACCGCGATACGGTGAAGAGCGACGATGGCCAGGATCTGCTTGTTTACGAGCACAAGGTAACAGGCGAATCGTACACGATTCCCGATCCACATCTCCGGTTGGATCAGTTGACGGAAGTACAGCAGCAGATCGTCACACTGTTGCATCCCGCCAGCGAACCGGCCCCGGCACCGCCGGCGACAAATGAAAAGGCAGAGCCTTCCTCAGATTCGGCCTCGTCTTGACAGGGCAGGGGAGCGTTGTTTAGAGTGCGGTCACTTGGCTACGCTTAACAGGTGGCGAGGTAGCTCAGTTGGTAGAGCACTGCACTGAAAATGCAGGTGTCGTCAGTTCAATTCTGACCCTCGCCACCACTTTTCTTGGGCGCGCACGAATGCAGGAGACAGGCGACGGATGCTGGAGCAACTGAATTTCCTGGCGGGCATCGCGTTGATGCTCTATGGCATTCGTACGCTGCGCCGGGGCACTGAACTCTTGTTCGGCTCGCGTCTGCGCAAACTTCTCCAAACGGCTACGCGTAGCAATCTACGCGGATTGGGTGCCGGATTCATTCTCTCCATTCTCACACCGAGCAGCACGGCGGTGGCGCTGCTTTCGGTGGAGGCGATCAATTCGGGGTTCGTGACGTTCCAGCAGGTGCTGGCGGTAATGCTCGGCGCGAACATCGGCTTTACGATCACGGTGCAGTTGCTCGCGTTCAAGTTCTACCTCTGGAACGCAGCCTTGATTGCGCTCGGTGCACCGTTATTCCTATTCGCGCGGCGACAGCACCTGAAGGGTCTGGGGGAATCGTTGCTTGGGATCGGGTTCTTGCTGTTGTCTATTCAGATGCTGACTCTTGCCGTCGCGCCGTTGCGGGACAACAGCGACATCCGCGAAATGATGCGGATCCTGGCAAGCCATCCGGTCTGGCTGGTGTCGTTTGCGACGGTAATGGAACTGATTCTGCAGAGCCCGACGGCGGCGATCGGCATTGGTCTGGCACTGTGCGGAGAGGGAATCCTGCCCGTCAACGGCGCTGTGGCAGTGGTGATTGGCGCGAATATTGGGATAGCCGTGACCGCTTTGGCCGCCGGGTTCTCGCGAGTGGACACTCGTCGCATGGCCATCGGCAATCTACTGTTCAAGTTAGTCGGGGCGATGGTCTGCGTGCCGTTGCTGTCGTCGTTGGTGAACGCGTTGCGGCCGCTGAGTCCAGCGGGTGACACGCAGGTGGTGGCAAACGCGCACACGCTGTTTAACGTGGCGTTGGCACTGGTGTTTTTGCCGCTGGTGCCTCTCATGGCACGATGGTTGGAACGGCTTGTGCCGGCACGGCCAACGGGCGAGGAAGAAGGACGGTTCGGGCCGCAGTACCTCGACACGGCGTCACTGGAGAGTCCGGCGCTGGCGCTGGGGCAGGCGACGCGGGAGATTCTGCGCATGGCGGATATCGTGCGGGAGATGTTGCGGAAGGCGCACCAGGCATTTGTGGAGAACAACGCGGCGCTGTGCGAAGAGGTGCAGCAACAGGACGACAGGGTGGACTTGTTGAACGCGGAGATCAAGGCGTACATCACGCGATTGCGCGAGCAGGCGTTGAACCCGGAGGAATCGCGGCGCGAAATGGCGCTTCTGAGTTTTGCCTACGAGCTGGAGACGGTAGGCGACATCATCGACAAGAACCTGATCGAGCTGGCGAAAAAGAAGATCACATTGGGAGTCAAGTTCTCGAAGGAAGGCTGGGCGGAACTGGATGAGTTTTTTGGAAAAGTGCAGGAGAACTTTGAGATTGCCGTGTCGGCATTTGCCAGCCGGGATCAGTTATTGGCGGCGGAACTGCTGCGGCACAAGCAGCAAATACACGAGAGCGAGATCGAATTGCGCGCGCGGCATTTTCATCGGCTGCATGCAGGCCTGGCGGAATCCATTGAGACCAGCGCGATTCATCTGGACGTGCTGACGAACCTCAATAGCATCAACTCCCACATCGCCGCGGTGGCTCATCCGATTCTAGAAGTGAAAGCTTCCTAATCCGCCGTGGAGACCACCCTTTACACGCCACCAAACTGGATTGAGCCGTTGAACTGGAAGAACATTTTTGCCGATCCGCGGTCGATTGAGGTGGACGTCGGTTGCGGAAAAGGCGGGTTCCTGTTGTGGGTGGCACAGACGCAGCCCGACCGGAACTTTCTTGGCGTCGAGCGGTTGTTGCTGCGGCTGCGTAAGGTGGATAAGAAGATTCGGCGGCTCAGTCTGGTCAATGCGCGCCTGATCCGCATCGAAGCGAGCTACTTGATCGCGAAGTTGATTCCTGAGTCGTCGGTGTCGGCATACCACGTTTACTTCCCGGATCCATGGCCCAAACGGCGGCATCATCGGCGGCGGCTGTTTTCGACGGCGTTTGTCGGAGATTTGCAGCGAACGCTGCAACCGGGCGGCACGGTCAACGTGGCCACCGATCAAGAGAATTACTTTCAGGAGATAACGACGTTGATGCAGGAATCTGGCGTCTTCGTTGCGGAATCGCCGTTGTCACTGCCCGACGAGGCGCGAACAGAGTTTGAACGCGAGTTTCTCGTGGAGGGTAAACCGGTTTTCCGTGGTCGCTGGAAACGAGCAGACGGCGACTGACCAAGGGCAAACCTTCTATTTCTTCCATCGGCGGATTGGATAAGCGGAAATCTACTGTGGGAAGATGTTACCGACGGTGTCCAAGTCGCTCTTCGAGATGGCAACCTGTGAATCGCTGGATGTGCGCGCTTCCTTCAGCAATACGGCGAGACTGGACACCGTGCTTACGGCGTAGAACTTCACCAGACCAACGGTCGTTTCCGGGCCAAACACGGTCATCAGAACCGCGTCGTCGTCCACCGTGTTAACAAGGATGTTTGCATGCTTACCCTGATGGTGGAGCGTATTGAACTCCGGTTCGCCGAGACGGGCGGCAAGTTCCTTGGTGGCCGCGAAACTGCCCGCGGCCAGAGCAGCAAGAATGGAGTTGTCGACGGATCCGGACAAGCTGCCCTGTTGGCAGAGGATCGACCCGCCACGGTCGATCACCAACGAGAATGTGGCTTGCGATTTGTCCAAGAAATCGGCCAGCAGTGACTGCAATCGTTCTGCCGGCGATGGAAGGTTGTTTGTGCCGTCTGGAACGTCCGGCGCAGTTGTCGGTGGAATGGGCGTTGGGTTCACGATTGGTTACCATTTGGTTGTGCCGACGCGATCACCAATGGGGTGGCGACCACGGGTGTTGCTGCCCGCGCTTTGCTGGCGTCAGCAGCTTCTTCACTTTCACGGACAAGTTTCGCCAGCAGCAACCGCGAGACGGCGTTCAGCGTGGCAAACACGCCATCGCCGGTTGTGGCCACAGACTCGAAGCTGGGCACACGAACGGGCTGGTTGTTCAGGATGTACTCGAGGTAATGGATGGGCGCGGAGCGGGGGATATCGCGCTTGTTGTACTGCAATACATAAGGAATTTGACTCAGGTCCATACCTTGCAGGGCAAGATTGTCCCGCAGATTGTGGAAGCTCTCGACGTTTTCCTGCATCTTATCCCATTGCGAATCGGCAACAAACACTACGCCGTCGATGCTGCGCAGGACAAGTTGGCGTGTGGCGTTGTAAACGACCTGTCCAGGCACGGTGTAGAGTTGAAACCGCGTCTTGAATCCCTGGATAGCAACGGCGTTCAGCGGGAGGAAATCAAAGAATAACGTCCGGTCAGCCGCTGTGGCCAGCGAAACGAGGTCGCCTTTGCTGGCATCGGCAACGTGGCTGTGGATGTAGGTGAGATTGGTTGTCTTCCCGCAAAGCGCAGGGCCATAGTACACAATCTTGAACTGCACTTCCTTGTTGACGTAGTTGATAATTGACATGTTGGCGACTGGTTCCTTAAAGCGTCGCGCGCTGGCGACATAACGAGGCAATCTCCTCGCTGACGCGCTCACATCGCCGTAACAACGCCTTACTATAACGTTTCTCGTGGTGGACGACAATGAGATACACGTCGCCCGCGCGGAAAACGCTCACGGGACGTTGATCTGTGAACAGTGTCAATCGGTGCATTCGACCGATGTTAAGTTCGCGAACGTAACGGCTGATGCGCTGGAACAACTGCGGGCCGAAGGCGCTTATGGTGTTACGGTCGAGCGGCGGCGGCAATTGGCCTGTCACGAACAGGCCGTCTTCAAGCGCGACGATGCAGCCATCCACGCCGGGGAACGTGCCAAGCAGCCGCACAACTTCGGGCAACGACAATTCGCGGTCTTCCATGACGCCGAGCAGGTAGTTCAGCTTCCGCCGACCGGCGCCCGTCAACGCACGGAACGTCTTGCGCCCGACGCCGGCGACTTGGCGCAATTCATCCAGCGACCTGAACGGCCCGTGCGCGTTGCGGAATTCGGTGATCCGCCTGGCCATCGCCGGGCCGATGCCGCGGATCCGCATAAGATCGTCGGCGCTGCAACTGTTCAGATGAACGAGGTGCTTTTGTTGGTCGACCACGCCCACAGTAGGAACGCCTGCCACTGGCTCGCAAACCATGGGCGCGGGTTCGCCCGTCATCGGTTGCGGTGGTGGGGCAACTGGATGCAACGGTTCCGCCGCAATGACATCCGTCTCAATAAATGGGGCGGGGATATCGATCTTGTTTTGCCCAAACAGATTGGGAACCAGAGCGCTCATAGCGTTGGCAAATATGTCGGGCGGAATTTGCGGCACGATTTCGTCGAGGGGCAGTGGAATCGCCTCGCTCAGGTCCTGGGGTAGGGGATTGACAAACAACGATGACGGCAGCGCCGCGATGATGGTGCCGAGCGGTAACTTGATGCAGGCCGTCTTCAACTGCGGCAGAATTGGCTCCAAAGGGAGAGCGGCTCGGGCGTCGGAATCGAGTTGGCCGCTGACTACCGCCAGCGGTTGGGTCAACAGGTTATCTGGAATCACGGCGAGAAGACTGCGGAGACCAATCCAGACTCGCTGGCCGGACACGCTGGCGGGCGATGCCGGCGTCTGTGCACCTTCAACTGGTCCCGTTGCGGGCAGCATCACTTCGACAGGTGGCGAGATCGCGAACCCGGCGTGTTTCTTACCCGGCCTCACATCACTAAACAATGGGGGTAACCCAGTCAGGTCGGGGCTGTTCAAGTCGACCGCAGACTCGTGCTGAAGTTCAAATACCTCGGGTGGAATGGAGGCGACTATCTGTGCCAACGGCAATGTAACCATCTGGTGGTCCGAAAGGTGCGGCACCGGTTGCTGCAACATATCCTGTGGGAAATAGGGGATCAAATCCGACACGCGCAGGGTGACGATGCCTGTCGCCAATTGAGGCAGTACCCAACTCGACGGCAATTCGATGGTCAGTTTTGCGATTTTGGCCTGGGCACCAGGAACGAAAAGATATGAAGGCAACTCCGATAGTATCGACACCACCGGCAGGGTAATTGGGGGCAGGTCTGCCGCCGATTTCTGCGGACCCGATTCGCCTTGAGGACGATTGTCAGGAGACAGTGGCGATGTAGGTTGAGCGGCCGCAGATGCCGACGTTTTGGCAGGTCGGCCTGCTGGCTCAGGTTTGGAACTCTTGAAAAAATTAAGCTTCATTTCTTATGTCCTAGTCAAAAACGGCTTGCTGCAGAATCTGAATGCTTATTCCTCCATACCGGTAACACGCAGGACTTCATCGAGGGTTGTCAAGCCCGCTTGGGCTTTTTCGATACCTGCCATGCGCAGTGTTCTCATTCCCTCTTCCAAAGCCTGTTTCCTGATTACCGTGGCGCTGGCATTATGAAGAATTTGGTCCTTCAATGAACCGCTGACCGGTAACACCTCAAGGATGGCCAGGCGACCCAGATAGCCGGTATCTTTGCAGCGACCGCAGCCGCGCCCCCGGTAAAATGTCTTCTTGGCATCGTCGGGAGCCAATCCGAGGCGTTTGATGACCTCCGACGGCACATGGAAAGCCTCCCTGCAGTGGGGGCAAATCTTGCGGACAAGGCGTTGCGCGCAAGCCATCAACAAGGAGGAACTGATCAGGAACGGCTCAATGCCCATATCGATCAACCGCGCGATGGCGCCGGGTGCGTCGTTGGTGTGCAGCGTGGACAATACCAAGTGGCCCGTCAACGCCGCTTTCACCGCAATATCGGCGGTTTCAGAGTCGCGGATTTCACCAACCATCACGATGTCCGGGTCCTGGCGTAGGATGGAGCGCAGCCCGCCAGCGAAGGTCAGTCCGATTTCCGGTTTCACCTGTACCTGGTTGACACCCATCAACTGGTACTCGACGGGATCCTCGACGGTAACGATGTTGACATCCTCCTTGTTGAGGTAGTTGAGGACAGCATACAACGTGGAGGTTTTGCCCGAACCTGTCGGCCCCGTCATCAACATCATGCCGTGCGGCGCGTCTATGGCATTCTTAAACTTTCTCAGGTCTTCGGGATCCATGCCGAAATGGTCGAGATCCAAATTCAGTGATCCCTTGTCGAGCACGCGCATGACGACCTTCTCGCCATGAATCGTGGGCAACACGGAGATACGCAGATCCACTTCGCGGCCCGCGAGCTTGATGCGGAAACGTCCGTCTTGTGGCAGCCGGCGCTCCGCGATATCGAGGTTGGCCATGATCTTGATGCGCGAGGTGACAGCCGCCTGCAATGACTTTGGCGGCGCTGCGGAATCGTACAACATGCCGTCGACGCGGTAGCGAAGCCGCAGCGATTTCTCGAACGGCTCCAAGTGAATGTCGCTGGCGCGGTCTTTGATCGCCTGAACCAGGATAAGATTCACCAGCTTGATGACCGGCGCTTCTTCACTGCTCTCCACGAGACGGTCGAGGTTGATCCCCTCATCCTCTTCCTTGGCAAGCTCAACTTCTTCCGAAACCTCGACGTCCTTGAGAATCTCGTCGATGCCGCCGGCGGCCGGCGTGTTGATGGCGTTGTTCAGGAAATCCGCGACCGACTTTTCGGTGCTGATCAGCGGAATGATCTCCATGCTCGGTCGCACACGGCGCAGATCGTCGAGGGCGAGCACATTTAGAGGGTCGGCCATCGCCACAAACATCTTTTTGCCGAGGCTGGCGATGGCGATCATCTTGTAGCTCTGCGCCATGTCTTTCGGGATGAGGTCAATAGTCTCCTGCGGCACGTGCATCTTAGTGAGGGTGATAGGCGGACATCCGAGGCACTTGCTCATGCTGACCATCATATCCTGCTCGGTGACGTATCCGCGCTCGAGCAGCAGCTTTAAAAGACGACCGCCCTGCTTCTTCTGCACTTCGACGACCATGTTGAGCTGTTCCTCGGACAACAAACCGTCGGCAATCAGGGCGTCGGTGATCCGTTCACCAAATGATTTCATGGGCATAGTGGTTTAGTTTTTCTCTTTGACTCGTATCTCCAGACCGTGGGCCCGGCGCAAGGCTTGGGTGATGTCGCCAGGAGAACTCACGTACCAGATTGGATTATAGTCGACCATGGTGCGCATTTGTTCTCGCACCGCCGTATCAAATGGATTTGCGGTGGCAATCAGAACTGAACGGCTTATCAAATCGAATGGAACGATGCAATGCTGGAAGCAAACGTCGCGGGGCAACAAGCAGGCCACGTCGCGATCCACATCGTAGACAGATAACGGCAGGTACGGCAGGCCGCTGCGGTTCACAATCGCGACAAGGATGTCATCGAGTTTGGCGACTTTGTCGTCAAGCATAAGCTGCACTAGCGTCAGGGTTTGCCCCTGTTGCACGGCGGCGTCGCGCTCGATTGGGAGTCGCTGCAAGAGTGACTGGATCGTCTCGAATGTCGCCACCTTCTCGGCAACCAAGATCTCCGCCAGAGCGACGTCAGCACCAATGGCTGCGGGATGCGTCAAAACAGGGGACGGCCCCGTGGGAGCAGCATGAGCTGCTCGATGCTTGGAGTGCTCAGCCGACGGGACCGTCCCGGAAGGTTGGGGTGCTGTGAGCCTTGAGGCTTTTGATTCCAGTTCCGTTAGAACGGCGCGGGCGTTCACATCATCGGGATACTCTTGCAGAATACCTTCGTATTCGAGGATTGCTTTGGAAAGCTGGCCAAGGTGGACGTAAGCGCCGGCCAGCTTTCTGGAAATCCGCAGGCTGTCGGTTTGGCGGCCTAGTTTATTGTAGGCTTCTTTGAGGATTTCGAGCGACTGCGAATCATCCGGTTGAGATTCGGTAATCGCTTCGAACATCTCCACCGTCCGCAGGACCTGATTAGTCTCTTCCTCAGTAATCCGCGTCGCCATAGGCTAAGCACTCCACGGTGTATATCAGCACACCTTATGCCACACTAAACCCATTCAGGATGCAAGCTGAAACAGGCCTTTTTTCTCATATATTGGCATTTATCTGTGCGGTTTTGTGAACGCCAGCCAAGCAAAAATGTATCAATGAAAATCAACCGCAACCAAAGCATCGGCGGGATCTCAACCCATGGAAGGTGAGGAGGTAGCTCGTAAACCTAGACTGCCCCCGAGTTCGTTGAATCCAAAAGTTGGGACACGCTCGATACAGCAGGTATTGCGTGTTCCCTTGACCGACCTGTTCAGCGCTGCTATTAGTGCACCGGGCACACACGATGAGAATACTGTTCGCCGCGAGCGAGATGACGCCATACGCCAAGACGGGCGGACTAGGAGATGTCATCGGCGCATTGCCGCTGGCGCTCAGCGAACTTGGGCACGAGATCATCTGCTTTCTGCCGTATTACCGTTGTGTCCGTGACGCGGTGCCCGGAGCCAAATCCATGAGGCTGAGCCTCCATCTTCCTCTCGGCAACAAGGTTGTTACGGGCGATGTGCTGGAGGCGCGTGTGCAGCATAATATCCGGCTCGTGCTGATCCGCAGGGACGAGTTCTTCGATCGGTCGAATCTCTACGGCGTGGGCCAACACGATTATGAGGACAACGCCGAACGGTTTCTGTTCTTCAGCAAAGCGATCGTAGAATTGCTGGGCCAAGGCGAGTTCCGATCGGACGTAATGCACTGCCATGATTGGCAAACCGGTTTCATCCCAGTCGCCATGACAGCGCGGCGGATGCAACACAGCCCAGAGTTTGGCGTGCCGACGGTCTTCACGATTCACAACATGGCTTATCAGGGACTATTTGGCGGTGAGGATTTCGCGCTGACGAATTTACCCGGAGGGTTTTTCACGCTGGACGGACTGGAGTTCCACGGTCGTCTGAATCTTCTGAAGGGCGGAATTGCATTCGCAGATGCGGTTACAACGGTGAGCCGGAAATACGCCAAAGAGATTCAGACACCGGCACAAGGGTGTGGGTTGGATCCGCTGCTGCATAGCCGGAAGCAAAAGCTCCGGGGCATCTTGAACGGAGCCGACTATCATGCGTGGGATCCGTCGCGCGACGCGTTGTTGGCGCAACGCTTCAGTGCAGACAACTTGTCCGGCAAGAAGGCATGCCGGGCGGAACTGGTTCGGCTGCTCGATCTCGCGGTGACTGAGACGACTCCGATTGCGGCGTTCATCTCCCGGCTGGTGGAACAAAAAGGCGTGGATCTGGTCGTGCAGGCGGCGGGAGACTTGCTTCGTCGCGGCGTGGTCATCGTGGTGCTCGGCACGGGCGATCCGCAGTATGAACAGGCGGTGGAGGAACTGGCGAATCGGTTCCCGCGACAGGTTGCTGTGTGCCCCGATTTCAGCGAGACGTTGGCTCATAAGATCCAAGGCGGCGCCGACTTGTTGCTGATGCCCTCGCGCTTTGAACCGTGCGGATTGACTGCGATGTACGCGTTGAAATACGGTACAATCCCAGTGGTGCGGGCGACGGGCGGGTTGGACGACACGGTTATCCAGTGGGCCGCTTCGACGGGCAAAGGAAACGGGTTCAAGTTTGCTGAATTGTCCGCAGATGCGCTCGCGCGCGCAGTCGGAGATGCCATAGCGGTTTACAAGCAGCCACAGTTGTGGCAAAAGTTGGTGCGCGAAGCGATGGCCTGCGACTTCTCGTGGCAGCAGGCGGCGCGTGAGTATGAGAAACTGTACGCGGGGCTGGTACGTGCCCCGTAAACGTGAATGAGACGGAAAGGGACGAAACAATGCCAGAACTGCGGAAAGATCCGGTGGTGGGACGCTGGGTGATTGTTACGACCGAGCGAGGAAAGCGGCCCGGCGAATTCGTCCAGCAGCGCGTGGAGCCAGTGGATGCAGCGAAGGATCCATTTGCCGAGGGAAACGAGCAGTACACGCCGCCCGAGGTTTTTGCCTTTCGCGACCCGCATAGCAAACCGAACGGTCCGGGCTGGCAGGTGCGCGTGGTGCCAAACAAGTTTCCCGCCTTGAGAATCGAAGGCGATCTCGACAAGGAAGGGCAGGGAATCTATGACAAGATGAATGGTGTCGGCGCTCATGAAGTGATCATTGAGACGCCCAACCCCTCACTCCAACTCGAGCAGCAACCAGTCGAAGGTATAGCCCGCGTGATCGAGACGTATAAGATTCGCATGCTCGACCTGATGCGGGACACACGGCTCCGTTACATCCTCGTTTTCCGGAACTTTGGCCCGCAGGCCGGCGCGAACATCGCGCATCCGCATTCTCAACTCATCGCCATGCCCGTCACGCCGAAGCGGGTCAAGGAGAAGCTGGCCAGCGCGATGCAGTACTACGGATACAAGGAGCGCAGCATTTATGGGGACATTCTGCGCCAAGAACTCAAGGAGGGTACGCGCCTGGTGTACGAGAACGATGGGTTCGTGGCGTTTTGCCCGTTCGCCTCGCGGTTTCCGTTTGAAGTAATGATCATGCCGCGACGGCAGTCGGCTTGTTTTCAGGACATCCAATCGGACGAGATCATGTTTTTGGCCGACGTGTTGAAGGTGACGCTGCAAAAAGTGGCGAAGGCGTTGAACCAGCCGCAATATAACTACATCATCACAACGTCGCCGGCGCGTTATCCACACGCCGGTTACTGGGGTACCATTGATCAAGACTTCCGTTGGCACATCGAAATCCTGCCACGGTTGACATTGATCGCCGGTTTTGAGGTCGGCACGGGCTTCTATATCAACCCGACGCCGCCTGAAGAAGCTGCGAGGTACCTGCGCGAAATCCCGCTCTGAAGCTGGCGGAAACGGCCATGGCACTGCACGTCGCATTTCTATGGCATATGCACCAGCCGTACTATGTCGATCCCGTGCGTGGGATTGCGTTGATGCCGTGGGTGCGTTTGCATGCGACGAAGGGATACTTGGACATGATCTGGCTGGTGGAGCAGGTGCCCGAGTTCCGTTGCACGTTTAATCTCACACCCGTGCTGATCCGGCAAATCCAGCAATTGGCCAACGATGAAGTGCGCGATTTGTGGCACGAGTTGGCTGCCACGCCCGCCGAGGCCCTGACGGCAGCGCAGAAGGCTGATTTGTTGGAGCATTTTTTCAAGGCGCACCCGGAGAACATGATCAAGCCGTACCCACGGTACCGGGGTCTGCTGCAAAAACGTGGAGTAGGGAAGGTCACGCGGGCGGAATTGGAGCGGATGGCGGGCAAGTTCAGCGTGACGGAATACCGCGACTTGCAGGTGTGGTTCAACCTCACTTGGTTCGGTTACGCGGCGAACAGCTTGTACCCGGAAATCGCCGAGTTGAAACGCAAAGGTCGCGACTTCACCGAGGTGGACAAGCAGATTGTCTTCGACCGGCAGCGAGACATCTTGCAGATGGTGTTGCACCGCTACCGTAACGCGGCGGAACGCAACCAGATCGAGATCAGCACCACGCCATTCTATCATCCGATTCTGCCACTGGTGTACAATACAGACTTCGCGCGACGGTGTATGCCCGGCCGCGAAATGCCACCGATGTTCGCTCATCCGGAAGACGCACGGACCCAGCTGTCGCGGGCACGTGATTTTCATGCGGAGGTTTTCGGCCAGCCGCCGCACGGCCTGTGGCCATCGGAGGGATCCGTTTGCCCTGAACTCGTCCCGATTCTGCAGGAACTCGGTTTTGAATGGTTCGCCACCGACGAAGAAGTGCTTTGGCGGAGCTTGTTGGCGGATTCTTCCACGAAACCGCACGACCGCAACCTGCTTTTTCAAGGTTATCGGGCCGTATCCGGCAATGCCGCTGTCGACATCGCGTTCCGCGACCGCAACTTGAGTGACTTCATCGGATTCACGGCCTGCCGGAATGACCCGGTTCGTGCTGCGGAGTTTTTTATGCATCATCTTCGGGAAATCGCCCGCAACGTTCGAACGGCAGCTCCTCTGTGCACCATCATCCTGGATGGAGAGAACGCCTGGGAAAACTTCCCCGACGGGGGCCAGCGGTTTCTCACGGAGTTGTACCGGCGACTGACGCGGGATGAGAAACTGGCGGCCACGACCTTCCATGATCATTTCTCGGGGCAATCGTCGGCGGTTACTCTGAGCACGCTCCACACCGGTTCGTGGATTAACGCGGACTTCGACATCTGGATCGGCTCCTCCGAAGAGAACCGGGCGTGGGCGTTGCTTGGACAAACGAGGGACTTCCTGCAGTCGAAAGCGGATCGACAAGAGATCACGCCCGACGAACACGAAAAGGCGTTGGAGGAAATCTATGCGGCAGAGGGCAGCGACTGGTTCTGGTGGTACGGGGACGATTTCGTTACGGAGAACAACGCGCTCTTTGACCAGTTGTTTCGGAGCCATCTCGAAAACGTGTACCGGATTCTAGGCGCGCCAGTTCCCGATGCCCTGAACATCCCGATCGGCGAGACGCAGCCCGGTGGTGTGCTCCACGAACCCACGGATTTGATCCAACCGCAGATTGATGGCCAGGTCACGTCCTATTACGAATGGTTCGGGGCAGGCGTTTATGAAACAGTTCGTGCAATGACGACGATGTACCAAGGCGAGCAGCTTGTAAAACGCATCCACTTCGGCTTCGACGTGGCAAGATTCTGCCTGCGCATCGATTTCAGAGCAGCCGCCAAAATCCCAGCGGGAGCGAGCTTGTCGCTGGACATCCTATGCCCACACAGGTTGTCGGTCGTTCTCAGGAAATTCACCGAACCAGATTCCTTCTGCGAAATCATGGATCCATCCCAGCAACACCCCAAACAGGGCGGGGCCACCGAAGGCGTACGTTTCGCTTTCAATCGCGTTCTGGAACTGGCCGTTCCGCTGGACGTACTCAACTGGCATCCTGGTTATACCGGTGCATTCTCCGTAAGCATAATCAGTCCTGATAGCACGATTGAAATCGAACGCCATCCCATGGCGGGGAGAATCAAAGCCACAGCTCCAGACAGCCACTTTGACCTGCGGGACTGGCACGCCTGACCAAGCATCCAAAGAAAGGACCCAGCAGTGCTACTCAGCGCCCATTATTAGACATAACATATATTGTGCGACGTTGCCTCTTTTGCTTAAGGCAAAGATGGATTACCTTGAAATACCGCGCTTTCTTTGCGATTTGGCCTTGGAATTAATGAGTCTGGCTGTGCGTCGCGCTCTCTTGCGTTTTCTTCAGTCAACTGTCCCGAAACGGCGGCTGAACGGCCAGTACACAAGTAAAGCGCGACCAATCAGGTCGCCCTGCGGGAATGAGCCCCAGAAGCGGCCATCAAGACTACTGGGACTATTGTCGCCGAGGACGAAGAGATGATCAGGTGGTACACGGTATTTGTCCTCGGGCCGGCTCAGGTGTGGCGGGCTGCTGTACGGTGGACGGTTCAGGTAGCCGTGATAGCCTTCTTCCATTGAGTAGATGCGCTGAAAGGCTGGACGTCCGTCGAGAACCACGCCGTTGATATAAACACGCGGAGGTTTGATGCAAATCTCGTCGCCAGGCAAACCGATCAGGCGTTTGATGTAGAATTTGCCGCGTGCAGATGTATCCATTTCCAGAATATGGCGTGTATCGAAGACAACGATATCGCCCCGTTGTGGTTTGCGAAAATGGTAGCTGATCTTGTCGACAAAGATGTGGTCGCCGCTGAATACGCACTGCGCCGCGAAACTCGGTTTGCCAAAAAGATTCCATGCCAGGTAATCCACAACCGCTCTAACGGGTGGCACGCCTTCTTTGCGAGGCCATTTTCCATAGAGCAGGCTGTCAGTAAAACGCCGGACCAACGGGGTATCCGGATTGCAATCCGGGGCGGCAACGACACCATACAGGGTGGGTTGCATCGAACCCGTGGGGATCTGGAATGGCTGAATGAAAAATGTTCGCACCCCACCCCACGCGATGATTGCCGCGAGCAGGATGGCCTCCACCCACTCACGTGTTCCCACATCGTGGCGTGGCGGGAAGGTTTTTGTGATTTCCTCGTTTAACTTGTCGCCGAGCGCCGAGGCAGAACGGATATCCTGTGCCCGGATGGCCGCCTCCAACTCCCGGCACGCCAACTCGACATTCTGCAACCGTTTTGAATCGAGCAAGTCGCGGTTGATTCGCAGCAGCCGACGCGCGCCTTTGGTTAGCTCGCGCGTTTGACGCAATATTTTGCGGTCACTCCAAGTCATAGTTCCCTCCCCTACCCCGATTTTAGGACTGAAATGAAAGCTTCCTGCGGGATGTTGACCTGGCCAACTTGTTTCATCCGCTTCTTGCCTTCCTTCTGCTTTTCCCAAAGCTTGCGCTTGCGCGTGATATCGCCGCCGTAGCATTTTGCGGTGACATTTTTCGAGAGCGCCCTCACCGTTTCGCGAGCGATGATCTTGCCGCCGATCGCCGCTTGGATCGCCACCTGAAACATCTGTTGTGGGATGACCTCCTTCAGCTTCAACGCCAAGGCCCGCCCACGCGATTCGGCTTTGGCGCGATGCACGATGCTGGAGAACGCGTCCACCGGCTCGCTGTTGACAAGTATGTCGAGCTTCACGAGGTCACCCGCGCGATAATCCTGCGGTTCGTAGTCCATAGAACCGTAGCCCCGCGTGACGCTCTTAATCTTGTCGTGGAAATCCACCAGGATTTCATTGAGCGGCAGCTCGGCGGTCAACATCACGCGATGCGTGTCGATGGAATCAGTTTTCTTCACTTCGCCCCGCTTGTCCATGACCAGTTGGAGCATGTCGCCAATGTTTTCGTTCGGACAAATGATGGACGCACGTACGTACGGTTCCTCGATGTGGTCGACCCTCGACAGATCGGGCAGGAAAACCGGATTATCCACTTCGAGCACTGTGCCATCGGTCTGGAGCACTTTGTAGATCACACTCGGGTACGTGGCGATGATATCCATGTCAAACTGCCGCCGCAGTCGTTCCTGTACGATCTCCATGTGCAACAGACCGAGAAACCCGCAGCGGAAACCGAAGCCAAGCGCCGCCGAGCTTTCGGACTGATACTGGAACGCCGAATCGTTGAGCTGCAGTTTCGCCAGCGCTGCCTTCAGGTGCTCATAGTCCGCAGAGTCAATCGGGTACAGCCCGCTGAACACCATCGGGTGCACCTGCTGAAATCCTGGCAGTGGTTTGCTGGCCGGTTGACGTGCGTCGGTAATGGTGTCGCCAATCTTTACCTCGGAGGTTGTTTTGATGTTGGCTATGACGTATCCCGTGCTGCCCGCCGATAGTTTCTTGCGCGGTTCGGGCTTGGGCGCGAACACCCCCACGTCCTTTACCTCGTACTTGATGCCCGTGCCCATCAACTGAATCATCATCCCCGGCGCGATCTCGCCCTCAAACACCCGCACATGCGTGACTACGCCGCGATACGTGTCGAACATCGAATCAAACACCAGCGCCTGTAGCGATTTCTCCTTCTCAACTTTCGGCGGTGGCATGCGCGTAATGATCGCCCGCAGGATTTCATCAATCCCGATGCCAGTCTTCGCGCTCGCCAGAATCGCCGTATCGGCGGGGATCGCCAACAAATCCTCGATCTGCCTCTTCGTCTCCTCGACGTTCGCACTGGGCAGATCGATCTTATTAATGACGGGCACAATCGTGAGATGCTGCTTCGACGCCATGTGCGCGTTCGCCACCGTCTGCGCCTCAACGCCCTGCGCCGCGTCCACCACCAGCAACGCCCCTTCGCACGCCGCCAGGCTGCGCGAAACCTCGTACGCAAAATCCACGTGACCGGGCGTATCGATCAGGTTCAACTCATAAACTTGTCCGTCCTCAGCATGGTAGGACATCGTTACCGGATGCGCCTTGATAGTGATGCCGCGCTCGCGTTCGAGGTCCATCGAATCGAGCACCTGCTCACGCATCTCCCGTTTTTGCAGCGTGCCCGTCGCCTCCAGCAACCGGTCCGACAACGTCGTCTTGCCGTGGTCAATATGCGCGATGATGCAAAAATTACGTATGTGGCCCAAATCCATGAGGTAGCCACTCTACCAGTCATTGACGATTTTGGATAGTCCCCAACCTGATTCAGTGGGAGTGCAGCGCCAGGCTTTTCCCGTAGTCGAGGAGTTTCTTCACGCGGGCGGCATTGGATGCTTCGCTATAGATGCGGATGACCGGTTCCGTGCCCGAGGCGCGGAACATCAGCCAGGAGTCATCTGTGGCAATGTACTTCACTCCATCCAAATCGTTCACGCGGACCAACGGCGTGCCGAGCAGGTCGCGCGGCGGTTCGCGTAGCAGCGTCTCGATGAGTTGCTGACGTTTTTCCAAAGGATAATGCATGTCGATCCGGTCATACGCGCTCTTGCCAAACTTATTTTGGATGTCGGCAACGATTTGTGTAACGCTCTTCTTCGTTACCGCTAGCATCTCCAACAGCATCAGGTTGGCCAGGATTCCGTCGCGCTCGGGGATGTGACCGTGGAAACCCAGGCCGCCACTTTCCTCGCCGCCGATCAGTACATCGTGCTGCCGCATCTGCTCGCAGATATATTTGAAGCCGACGGGGACCTCGACGCATTCCAAGCAGTATGTCCGGCAAATCCGGTCGATCAGCACCGTGCAATTGGTCGTGCGTACGACGCGTCCGCCCTTCTCCTTGCGATTCCGCAGCAAATGCAGCAGCAACATTGCGAAAACGAGTTGTATTGAGACGTATCGTCCACGGTTATCCACTATGCCCATACGATCTGCGTCACCGTCAGTCGCCAACCCGACATGCGCGTGCTTTTTCTTAACCGCAGAGTAAAGCGCAGCGAGATTCTTCCCGATCGGTTCCGGATTCACACCGCCGAACAATGGGTTCCGGTTCGCCCGGACCGTTTCAACGCGGCATTTGCCCCCATGTATCATGGTTTCGATCAGATTCCCTCCGCAACCATGCATTGAATCCACAACAACCTTAAGCTGTGCGTTACGAATCTTCTTCAGATCAACGAGCTTCTTTATGGCGGCGACGTGCGCCGGGCGCGGATCGTAAAGCTTGATGGTGCCGGCGCGCAAAGCTTCATCGAAATTGACTGCGCGTACCGGCGATCTATCAATCCGAGCTTCGACCTGCATGCAGATATCGGGACCGGCAGGCCCGGCATAGTCGGCTTTGATCTTGTAGCCATTGAACTGCGGTGGATTATGGCTTGCCGTGATCATCACGGCGCCGCAAAGGTTGCGATCGCGTACTGCATGGCTCACGGCTGGTGCGGGAACGGCCTGTGGCGGGTACAGGGCCTTGATTCCGTTGGCGGCCAGTACTTCGCAAACAAGCTTCGCGTAAACTTCCGACAGAAACCGTGTGTCGTAGCCGACCATCGCCGACTTGTTCCCCTGCCCTGCCGTTTGGTTCCAGAAATCGGCCGTAGCCTGTGCCACGCGCCGCACATTTTTAAAGGTGAAATCCTCAGCGATGACACCGCGCCAACCGTCCGTGCCGAAGCTAATCTGCGTTTTCATTTTGTCTGTGATTCTGACCCCGCAGTCGCGGGGGAAGAATCTCTGAATCGAGTGGCTACTCGTGCCTATCCCTTGCGAGCACCTTCTCCCGCGACCGCGGGATCAGGGTGACAAACATGAGTTTCTCAGTTCATCAATCGCCTTGGCAAAATCCAGTGTTTTGTGTCGGAACAACGAATTCCCGGCGACAAGCGCATCCGCTCCGTTTCCGACGCAGAGAGGCCCGGTTCGTGGATCGATGCCGCCATCCACTTCGATATGGATGTTGCGCTCACTTCGTTCTACAAGCGCATGCCCTTCTCGAATCTTTGGTAAAACTTCATTCATGAATTTTTGTCCGCCAAACCCGGGCCACACGGTCATGACAAGGATCAGGTCTATCTGTTTCAAGTATGGCTCTATGGCGCTGATGGGCGTAAGTGGATTGATTGCCAGTCCGGGTTGACAACCGAGTTTTTCGATCAGTTGCAGTGTTTCCTCGATGCTGTTGTTGGACTTCCGCTCGAAGACGGCGCGTCCCTCGGTTCCGTCCTGTTTATTGCCAAGCGCCTCGACTTGAATCGTCAGTCTTGTAGCGCCGGCGCGCGCAAATACCTCGGCGTATTGGTCGGGCCGCTCAATCATAAGATGCACGTCCAATGGCAACTTGGTCGCTTTCCTCAATGCGTGGATCGTGTCTGGCCCAAAGGTCATGTTCGGCACAAAATGGCCATCCATCACGTCACAGTGCAACCAATCTCCCCCACCCTGCTCTACTCGTTCGGCGTCACGCGCGAGATTCCCGAAGTCGCCCGCGAGGATCGATGGCGCAATAATAACTCTGCATGCGTTCGGTGATTTCGTGATGTGTCCCATCGCGTCTCCTCAATGGTGGTGCCCGGCAGGGAAAAACCTATCCCAACCGGTCCTTCCTTCCCTGCTTGTTCCCATCTCACCCCAGCGATCCACGACCGCCAATAAAATGATAATCACCAGAATCAGGAGAACCGGTAACAACGCTTTCTTTAACATGGCAAAGCCAGTCTAGCCGAACTCGCCAAGTAGGACAAGAGGGTTTCGGCTTGCCAAACGTGGAAGAATCCGCTAGTCTGTGAAGGATATGCAATTTGGAGGAACGACAATGAGAGCACGACGGTTTTTGGTGGTGATGATTGGGATGCTGATGGCGGGAGCGATGGCATGGGCCGAAGGCACGCCAAAGCTTAAGTTTGAAACGATGGTTTATGATTTCGGCGTGACATCGCAGGTTGACCGTATCCAAGGGACATTTGTGTTCACCAATGCTGGCGACGCCGTTCTAAAAATCCAGAAACCGGCGCCCAGTTGCGGCTGCACGGTGGCAGGAGTCAAACCGGAAACGGTGCAGCCCGGTGAAAAGGGAGAACTGACATTTCATGTCAATCTGCCTCAAACTGCCGGTCATATTGAGAAATTCATCACCGTTCCGTCAAATGATCCACAGAACCCGTCACAACGCCTAACTATCAAGGTTGACATTCATAAGGTATATGACATCCAGCCGTCGCAGATGTCGGTCGGCATGTTGCGCGAAGGCGTCACCACCAACGTGACGTTCACGGTTCGGCGTGTGGACGGCAAGAACCTCGTCCTCACCAAGGTGGAGGCCGACAGTCCGATGTTGTCAGGTAAGATTGAAATGGGCGATGAAACGAATAACCCCAGTGCGAAGATCGCGGTTCAAGTGGAAGCGACCGGCGCGCCCCGTCAATTCACTGAGGGGCTGCGGGTGTACGCGGACGACACCAACGCGCCGGCTATTCGCCTTTCCATTTTCGGACGAGTGGTCGGCGAGCTGACAGTGGTGCCTGAGTCGCTCCTATGGAGCATCCCCGACCCGGAGAATTGGCCGGGAACGCGTCCTATAGCGGTGACGATGCGCCGCGTGATCATCTCTACGGCGAAAACCGTGCAACCATTTGAAGTTAGCAAACTGACCTGCAACCTGACCGATTTGGATCTGGAACTGCAGACAGTTGAGACCGGCAGGACGTACGCCGTGGTCGCCAAGCTGCCCAAAGCGCCGGGAGAGTCCAAGCAAGGGACGATCAAGTTCGAGACAAACTTGTCGAAATATCCAGAAGTCCAAATACCTGTTGTAATTCAATTATTGCCGGCGCGAAGAGTGCCGTACAAGGCCTTATCCGTGCCCCCGGCAGAACCTGCAAATCCAACGAATCATCCCGCGACTCCGACAACTCCATCGGTGCCAGTGGCACCAGCAGTTCCTGCAATCCCAGCGGCTCAGTGACGAAATATCATTTAAGGTCACCATTGACATGCGCCGCGCGCTTCTGCAAGCAGTGATCCTCACGCTGGCCAGCGCAGCAATGGGATTGCTGGTCAATGCCTTTTCGCCAAAGGGTATTCCGCTCATCCGGCCGCCAAAGCTACAGCTTCGCGACCAGGATAGGATTCCGCTGGCTGAGGCAAAGGAACTCTGGGACTCAGGCACGGCGTTCTTCCTGGACGCACGGACACCGGCGGACTACGCCGCGGGCCACATCGCGCTCGCGCACAACCTGCCGGTCGAGCAGTTCGATCAGTATTTCCCGAAAATGTCGGCCATGCTCAGCCCGGATTCGGAAATCATCGTCTACTGTGACGGCGATCAGTGCGATTTGAGCCATTCGCTGATGACGCTGTTGCGGGAGCGCGGCAAGTACGTTCATGTGCGTGTGCTGTTCAACGGGTGGACGGCGTGGCGCAAGGCGGGATTCCCCACCACGAAAGGGGCTGAACCATGACCGTGCGCCAACCATTACTCACCAGGTTTCTCAGCTTCGCGTTGCGGCTGGTAGTAGGTGGCATCTTTGTCTATGCCGGTGTCGTGAAAATCTTCGATCCTGCCCAGTTCGCCAACGATGTGGCGAATTACAGGTTGTTGCCATCGGCACTGGTAAACTTCGTGGCGATCACGTTGCCATGGGTCGAGACGGTCGCCGGGATCCTGATGGTGATGGGCTTATGGTTACCAGGCAGCGCACTGGTGATCACCGGGTTGATGGGGATTTTTCTGATCGCAATTGGACAGGCACTGGTGCGCGGGCTTGATATCCGGTGCGGTTGCTTCGGCACGATCGAAGCCGGAAAGATGGACACGATGACGCTGGCGCGCGACGTCGCGCTGTTCGTTTTTGCGGCCTTGTTGTACTGGCGAGCCAGTACCGCGAAGAGCAATCGAGGCAAGAAGGATGCATCGACAAACAGTAGCAACTGATGCCGCGCCGAAAGCAGTTGGGCCATATTCGCAAGCTGTTTGGGCGGGAGATCTTCTTTTTTGTGCAGGACAGATCCCGCTCGATCCGGCGACCGGCAACATGGTCGCGGGCGGTATCACCGAGCAAACAATCCGCGTCCTGGAGAATATTCGCGCGTTGCTGCGCTCGCAAAATCTTGATCTCGCCAACGTGGTGAAAACGACCGTGTTTCTCACCGATTTGAACCACTTCCCCGCGATGAACGCCGTATATGCGCAATTCTTTGCGCAAGCGCCACCGGCGCGCTCCACGGTGCAGACAGCGCGGCTGCCCAAGGATGCGCTTATTGAAATAGAAGCCATCGCTTGTCGCTGAAATAACCGCTGGACGGACGGCTTTGGTCTTGCTGGGAAATTGCACGTTGTGATAGCGTGCCACCCGGTTCATGATAAAGGGGAACAGATGCCACCGTTGGATCGTCGCACTCGTTTTGGCTGCGTCAGCATCGGCGGCCCGGGGTGATGCTTTGCCCACTGAAGCATCGACGAATATGGCTCCGTCTGAAAGCGTGCAGGGCGAGCCGGTCACGATCGATGCGAAGCAGTTGCGGTTCGACCAGGATAGCAGCATGGCTTATGGCGACGGCGACGTCGTGGTGCGCAGCAACGGCGCGATCTTGCAGGGCGACCACGTGCGCTATAACCGGCTGACACGGGAAGCTTGGGCCGAAGGCCACGTGCGGCTTACGCGTGAGGGACGGGAATGGGCCGCGCCGACCGCGTACTTCAATTTCGATACCGGGGAGATGCACGCGGAGCACGTCCGCGGATTCGAGGACGGCATCGTGATGTGGATCGATTCGATCAGCCAGACGGAGACCAACCATTATCTGACCACACGCCTCGCCTTGTCCACGTGTGAGAATGAGCCGCCTGATTACCGCCTGGAAGCGACGCACGCTGAGATATGGCCCGATGGCCGGATTGAATTGCACAACGCGGTGCTGAAACTGGGCGGTGTGCCGATCTTCTGGCTCCCCATGTTCAGTTTCACGCCACACAGCGATGAGCCGCCGTTAGAGGTCGTGGTAGGCATGAATTCGGATCAAGGGTTTTTTCTCTTGACCAGCACACGATGGCATTTGACCACCAATACGATCTTGGGGGTTCATTTGGACGAACGGACCCGCCGAGGCGTCGGTGGCGGACTGGATCTGAATTATCAGATGCCCCAGGAGGGGCACGGATCGCTGCGCGGATACTATATCAGTGATGCCAATCCGATGGACAAACAGGACAAGAATGCAGGCTTGGATATTCCCACGGATCGATACCGTTTCCAATGGCTCCATAAACAGTACTTCTCAGACGATATCGCCCTGACAGTCAGCCTCAACAAGCTCAGCGACCCGAATATCCTTGAGGACTTCTTCCCCAACGAGTTCCAGCGCGATCGCCAACCCGATTCTGTTGCGGACATCACCAAGCGCGGCCCGAACTACACCTTGTCGCTGCTGGTGCAGCCGGAGGTGAACAATTTCTTCACTGGAGTGGAAAGGCTGCCCGAGGCGAAATGGGCGGTAAATCGCACGCGAATTGGATCAACACCGTTCTTTTACGAGGGCGAAAGTAGCGTGGGCGAATATAGCATGAACCCCGGTCTCACCAACGATTTGACGTTCGTGGGCAACGCGGTTCGCATGGACACGTTTCACCAGATCGTGATGCCACAGATGCTCGGCGGCTGGTTGTCGGTGGTGCCGCACGCCGGCGTCCGCTACACCTATTACAACCGCGCACCAGAGACTGCGGCGCTTACCAATGAAGTGCGGCGATATGTGTTCGATCTCGGCGGTGAGACCTCGTTCAAGATTTCACGGACATGGGACGATGTGAAGTCCGATGCGCTCCGGGTGGACGGACTGCGACACATCATTCAACCGTTCGCCAGTTACCAATGGATTCCGACACCGAACAAGGGAACAAACGATTTGTTCCAGTTTGATACTGTCCGCAGCACGACACTGAAAGGCGGCGACAACTTGGTATTGACGCGGTATTCGCCGCTGGATTTTCCAGCGTATAACTCGATCGACGACATCACGAGGGAAAATGTGCTCCGGTTCGGCCTGCGCCAAAAACTGCAGACGCAACGCGACGGGCGACCGTGGGATCTGGTGGAGTTGGAGAACTGGACCGACTACCATATTGAGAAGAACAATGGTGAGCGCAGCTTTTCCGATTTGTACAGCACGTTGCGTTTGCGACCGGTCGAATATTTATCAATGGACGCGTTCGCGCGCTATGACATGCATGATAACGTGCTGCAGGAGCTAAGTACGGCAATCCGAGTGATGGATGCTGACCGTTGGTCAGTGGGGGTCGGCACATTATTCTTGCGCAACGACAGTAATCTGGTGTGTCTGGATACCGCTGCGCGCCTGAGCAAACGCTGGACGGCACACATGTACCAACGCTTCGACATGGAGAATGGCGCATGGGAGGAACAAGAATACCTCCTGCGTCAGGAAACGCACGATTGGTATATCACCTATGGGATCAGCCGTCGCAATCAGCGTGACCACAGTAATGAGGTGACGGTCTTCTTCGCAGTGTCGTTGCGGGCGTTTCCGGGCATGGGCATACCGCTAAGCCAGATCGGGGTCGGAGGAGGAGGAAACTGACGATGGTGAAGATCGCGATTGTCGGAACTGGATATGTTGGTCTGACCACGGGAGCATGCTTTGCCGAGGTCGGCCATGATGTGGTCTGCGTTGACAACGATTTAAAGAAAGTCGCGCTGATCGAAAGTGGCAAGATCCCAATCTACGAGCCGGGCTTGGAACCGATTATCAGAAAGAACGTGGCCTCGAAGCGTCTGCGTTTCACGGGCAAGATCGCCGAGGGCGTAAACCACGCCGAGGTTGTCTTTATCGCCGTGCCCACCCCACCCCAGCCTGATGGCTCGGTGGACATGAGTTTTGTAGAGAAAGTCGCGCGCGAAATAGCCGGCACAATGACCGGGTACAAGATTATCGTGGATAAATCCACCGTGCCGGTCAAGACGGGCGAGAAGGTCGCGCAGACGATCAAACGATACAACAGCCACAAGGTGGATTTTGACGTGGTCAGCAATCCCGAATTCCTGCGGGAAGGTTGCGCAGTGCAGGACTTGATGCAGCCCGATCGCGTCGTGATCGGCGTGGGAAGCGATCGGCCCGTGGCGAAAATGAAGGAAGTGTATGCGCCGTTCCATGCGCCGATAGTCATCACCGACATAAATTCCGCGGAACTGATCAAACACGCCTGCAACTCGTTCCTGGCGCTGAAAATCTCCTATGCCAATGCACTCTCAGTCATTTGCGAAGCCAGCCACGCGAATGTTGAGGACGTCGTCCACGGCATGGGACTGGACAAACGCATCGGTCAGTCCTTCCTCAATGCCGGACTGGGTTATGGTGGTTCCTGTTTCCCAAAGGATCTCAGCGCGTTTATCCACATCGCCGACCAACTGGGCTACGATTTCCGCATTTTGAAAGAAGTCCAGCGAGTCAACACGGAACAGATCGAGCGTTTCGTGAAGAAAACCCGCGAGACACTGTGGATCATGCGGGATAAAACAATCGCCGTGCTCGGTCTGGCGTTCAAACCGAACACCGATGACATGCGCCTCGCGCCGTCGTTGGACGTAATCCGACCACTCCAGAAAGAGGGCGCCCACATTCGCGCTTACGATCCGCAGGCGATGGAGAAAGCCCGTGAAATCCTGCCCGGCGTTGAGTTCTGCGACTCTCCCTATGCCGCCGCCAAGGATGCCGATGCGGTGTTGATCTGCACTGAATGGGATGAGTTCCGGCAGTTGGACCTGAAGAAACTGCGCTCGATCATGGGGCAACCGATTGTGCTTGATGGTCGGAATATTTTCGACCCGGCGCAAATGGAGAAGCTCGGGTTCACCTACAAGAGCATCGGCCGGTGATGCGACACCACGCTTGCGAGTCAGTCACGCTCATTAACTGGCTGTGCCATCACAGTAAACCCGCAGAGTTTTACCCTTTACTTGGCAGCGGCTGCGCTTATAGTACTCATGGGCTTCGTAGTTAGTCCCCAAAGGTTTACCGATGGCTCAGGGTCCAGGTTTACAACAAGTTCAACGGCTGTCATTGCAGCAGATTCTTGCGCCGCAGTTGCAGCAGAGCCTGCATCTGTTGCAGGTGCCAACGCTTGAGCTGTGCTCACTGGTTCAGGAGGAACTTCAGCAGAACCCCTTGTTGGAGGAATTACCCAAAGACGAGCCGCGCGCGGAGGCCGAACGCGACAGCGACGCCGATTCGTCGTCGAAAGAGACGCAAGACCAGATCGACTTCAAGGAGGAGTTCGAGGCCCTCTCCAAGCTCGACGACGAATGGCGCGAGTATTTTGCCCAGAC
>Ga0187885_10001212_pt1 | contig 29040 bp, 26 predicted proteins | sample June2016WEW_20_1_3_FD_132970 | JGI IMG/M metagenome (GOLD analysis project Ga0187885, IMG submission 132970) | Peatland microbial communities from SPRUCE experiment site at the Marcell Experimental Forest, Minnesota, USA - June2016WEW_20_100 | ecosystem: Environmental > Terrestrial > Soil >...
GCCATTGCTGGCCTGTTGGCGGCGGCTCTCTTTGGGATCGTCCCGGCGCTGCGGGCTGCGCGGCCCGATGTGATGCAGGTCCTGCGCGCGAGCGGCCGCACGTCGAGCCTGGGAGGCAGCCGGATGTTGCGCAATAGTCTTGTCATTGTGGAGGTAGCGCTCTCGTTCGTCCTGCTTATCGGATCGGGCTTAATGTTTCGCAGCTATCAGAAATTGCAGCGCATCGACCCCGGGTTTGATCCTCGCGGGCTGATAGCCTTCCAGTTGCTCGGGCCCGCTGGAACCAATCCGCAGGAGCGTGCGACATTCATGCGCCAGATTCACGACCGGCTTCAGGCTCTGCCCGGTGTTCAAAGCGCAACCGCCTCCTTTCCTTTCCCGCTCACGGGCGAATTCACTCCTATTCGCTGGGGCAGAGAATCGGCGCTTGCTGACCCGAGCAAATTCCAGGCCGTTGAGTAGCAGATCGTGCTGCCCGGCTACTTCGACACGCTGCGCACGCCGGAGCCGGAATGGGTTGAGGTGATCGGCGTTGTAGCTCACCAGCGCCAAACCTCACTTGCCGAACCGGGGCGCAAGCAGATCTATTTCACAGACGGCTTTGCGAATCATGGATTTGCCAATCGGTGGGCTGTCCGGACGGCGGGCCATCCCGCTCAGTTTGCAGGCGAGATTCGGGCCGAGATCGCAGCGACACTCGCGGGTGTGGGGCTTTATGGCGTGCTGTCAACCGTCGTGCGGCAGCGCACATCCGAAATCGGCGTGCGCATGGCCTTTGGTGCCGCGCCGGCCAGCATTTTCCAGCTCGTTGTCGGACAAGGACTCCGTCTCAGCGCTGCCGGCATCGGATCTCGACCCAACGGAATCATTGCGGGAGGAATGAGACCATTTTTGATAAAGCGCCACGGTTTGGCGCATGTTCGCCTCGGCGCGTGAGTGACTGCTTCGAAAACAGCTCCTAGTATCCGGCGGATTGGGAGGCGATGCGATATCCCGTCCGGGCGCGAACCTTCGTACCTGGCCGATCGACAGTCACCCTGATGCGTCGAAATGAGGAGTCGACACCCTGATTGGAAGGGTAGTAGCAGATTGTGTACTGATGCAGCAACTCATCGGCGATGCCTGCGAAAGTAGCCGAAAGGTTTGAAGTGGAAGAGGCAATGAAGAGCCGGCCGCCGCTGTTTTCGCTGAGTCCCTTAAGATATCGGGAAGCGGGAGCGGCCGACGCTGTCTTGAATTGCACTCCGTAGACGAGCGCATCCGATTCCTCCACCTTTTCATGGTACTCCCCAAGAGGGGCAAGCCAGCTTTGAGTGTCGGCCCCGTCTGTAAACAGCACGATCGCCTTTCGGCCCACGATCCGATCGAGGCACTCTGTCAAGACGAGATCCAGCGCGTCGTACAACCTGGTGCCGGCGCCTGTGTCAGTGTGCAGGATTGCGCGGCGCAGGGCAGCCCGGTCCCTCGTGAAGACAGAGTCGAGATAGATATAAGAATCAAATGAAATCACCATGATCCGATCTTCCGGTCGCAGAGCTTCCACGAAAAGTAGAGCCGCATCCTGTATCTCTGAATGATGGAGAATCGTGCTTCCGGATGTATCCAACATCAGAACCACATTGAATGGTGCAACCTCAGGGACAACGCGGTCGATTGTCTGTTCAATTCCGTTTTCAAAAAGGTGGAAGTCTATTGTGGACAAATCCGGAACGTTTCGATCGTCCGTGTCACTCACCACCGTCGGCACCGTGACGAGCGACACGCTGAGTTTGACGATGGGGTCCGAAGCCGAAGCCTTCGCGACGTTTCGGGATGAAACCGGCAAGCCTGCATTCCCGTCTTTTTGCTCGGGCTTTGATCGCGGCATTCCCTGACCGTCCACTGACGGGGCCAATATCCCGGGGGCGCAGAGTGAAGGGAAGCTTGATTTCTGATCCCTGTGATCGGCGAACTGCCCCACCAGCCGTTCCAGAGACACCGGGGCCGATGCTGGTTGCCGGTCGATTTCGGGTGGATTCGACTTCCACGCTTCCGAACCTTCCCATATCTTCCCAGCAAGAAGTGCCTCGCTTTCCGCGGGATCCCTGAGGTAAACGTCGGCGGGTATGACAATCGCCATGACCAGCGCCAGCATGGGACGGCCTGTCGATCTGTATCGGCCTGGCTGCGCGCCAATGAAACCGGAATTCTGGTCGGCGTCGAACCCCTCAGCCAAAAAAACCAGATCGGCCTGGGCGGCTGAATCCACAAGGCGATAATCGTCTCGCTTGGAGAATTCTATTTCGATCCCCTTCTTGAGATCCGAATCAATTCTCCCTGAGGGAGACAACCCTGGCGTTTTTCCTATCTGGTTCCACCAACCGCCCCTCGAGCGGTCCAGAACCGGCCGATCGATTTGGATGAGATGTTGTGGCACAGCCAGGCGCGGGCCGTACGGATTCCGGACGATCTCCAGATTTTGGGTGCGGGTTGGATATTTCCATTCCTTGATGAGATTGGGTGAGGGACACATGGTGAAGAGGCCGGAATCATTGACAGCGATGACGCAAATGCGTGCCACGCCGGATCTCGAGCTCGAAGCCGTGGCGCAAATGACAACCGACATTGCCAGGGCTTGCAGACAACCTTTTACGAGAACTCGCCGTGACACATGTCTCCCATCTTTGCCGGCATAGCGACTCGAAACAAATGTCGCATCTTACACCCATTTATTAAAACGCTGACCAGGCACGGGTATTTCGATCTTCTTTTCCAGTTCTACCGGATCCGATTCAGCCGGCAAGTCTTCGGGATCAAGTTGGGGGAGTGCTAACCCAGCAAGTGTCTCTGAAAGGGTGTTCCGCCCCATCTTCTTCTGCCTATTATTCTTTTCGGCGCGGCACCCGCGATTCACACGTCCGGAATTGCCGGCAGGTTGAAAACGATTGTTGAAGTCATGGCGCAAGCGTGATACACAAATGGCCTCCATTTTGGTCATGCTGGACGGACGCGCCGGAAACAGGACGTGTCAGGGGTTTTTATGGAAGCCGGAAAAGTGTATCTGGTTGGGGCCGGTCCCGGCGACCCGGAACTACTGACCGTCAAGGCTGTGAGGTTGCTGCAGGGCGCCGACGTGGTCATCTATGACCGGCTCATTCAAGAGGGAGTCTTGGCCCTCGCAAGTCCGTCGGCAGAACAGATCTACATGGGCAAGCCGGTCGGCCAGCATGACTCCCGCCAGGACGAGATCCATTCCCTGCTTTTGCTGAAGGCACGAGAAGGGAAGAGAGTCGTCAGGCTCAAGGGAGGCGATCCGTTTTTGTTTGGCCGGGGTGGTGAGGAAGTGGAGTATCTGGCCGAACATGGGATTCCTTTTGAAGTGATCCCGGGAGTCAGTGCTGCGCTGGCTGCGCCGCTAGCAGCCGGGATTGCCATCACGCACCGCGATGCAGCCTCTGCCGTGGCGATTGTCACCGGTCATGAATGCAAGGGAGAGCCCAGCCTGCTGCCTTGGGGGGCACTTGCAAAGTTGGACAGCCTGGTGTTTCTCATGGGGGTGCACAACGTCCGGAAGATCAGCCGCAACTTGATCGAAAATGGCAAGAAGCCCGATACTCCGGCTGCCATGATTCAGATGGCGTTTTGGCCGGGAGAACAGGTAGTCACCGGAACGCTAGAGAACATCGCCGACGAAGTTGCGCGCGCCGGTATCCAGCCTCCGGCTACATTGGTCGTTGGGGAAGTGGTGAATCTTCGGAAAAAACTCGCCCTCGCGATGATGGCTGCCGTGCGAACTGTGTGACCTGAGATGGTCGGGCCACTGCCTCGCGTTCCGGTGGTGATTCAGTTCAGTTTTTGGGGAGATGACAAATGGCGAAGGATGAAAAAAAGAAGACCGATCTCTTGGACCAGCTAGAAGATGGCCCATGGCCCAGTTTTGTGAGAGAAATCAAGAGGGCGACAGAGGGCAGCCCGGTATGTGACGATCTTCTAGGGCAACTGGAGCTTTCCTACAGAGAGAAAAAGGGGCACTGGAAACACGGAGGTATTGTGGGCGTCCGCGGATATGGCGGGGGCGTAATCGGGCGCTACAGCGATGTGCCTGAGCAGTTTCCCAACGTGGCGCACTTTCATACTTTGCGCATAAACCAGCCTTCCGGGTGGTTTTATACGAGCGACGCCATACGGACTTTGTGCGACATATGGGAGCGGCATGGATCGGGCCTGACGAATATGCATGGAGCCACGGGTGACATCGTTTTCCTGGGCACCAAGACCGATGAGCTCGAACCCACATTCAAGGAGCTGACCGAAGCAGGATTCGATCTTGGAGGATCCGGCTCGTCGATGCGCACTCCTTCCTGCTGCGTGGGCCAGGCGCGCTGCGAATGGGCATGCTTCGATACGATGAGACTCTGCAACGATCTCACCCAGGCCTATCAGGACGAAATTCACCGGCCGCCGTTTCCCTACAAATTCAAGCTGAAGTTCTCCGGTTGTCCCAACGACTGCGTCGCTTCCATCGCGCGCGCGGATTTGTCGGTCATTGGCATCTGGAAAGATGACATCCGGCAGGATGACGTTGCGGTGACGGAATATGCCTCGGGCGGTCTCGACATTCAAAAAGACGTCTGCGAGCGCTGCCCGAGCCGCTGCATGGACTGGGATGGACAGAAACTGATGATCAGGAACGGAGAGTGCGTGCGCTGCATGCACTGCATCAACGTGATGCCGAAGGCACTGCGGCCAGGGAAAGAGAAAGGCGCTACGGTTCTCATCGGGGCGAAGGCGCCCATCGTCCAAGGCGCGCTGCTTTCATCGGTCTTGGTTCCGTTCGTGGCTGCCGAAGAGCTTGAAGAAACGCTGAAGGAACTGATTTCTCGGGTATGGGAGTTTTGGGACGAGTACGGCAAAAGCCGCGAACGCATCGGCGAATTGATCCAGCGCGTGGGCATGGCGAACTTCCTCGATGCAATCGGCTTGGAACCGGTGCCGGAAATGATCTCGGCGCCCCGCGACAACCCATACATCTTTTTGCAGAGCGCCGAGGAGGAGAAATAGTATGCGGATGGCGCTCCTGAGAGATGTAGAAAACACTCTTGAACCCTAGGAGTTATGAAGATGGCAACCGAATCTGCAAAGAGAATCACCGACATTGGGCCGCCGCACTATGAGAGATTTCTCCCGCCATTGATAAAGCGGAATTACGGGGAATGGAAGTATCACGAATCGATCGCACCCGGGGTGCTTTGCCATGTGGCGGAGTCGGGGGAGAGGATCTACACCGTCCGTGCCGCATCGCCGCGCCTTCTGAGCATTCAGACTCTGCGGCTCTTCGCGGATCTTGCCGACAAATACTGCGGCGGGTTCCTGCGCTTTACCAGCCGTAACAATGTCGAGTTTCTACTTGACGACCCGGGCAACATCGAGCCGCTCAAAAAGGAACTGGCAGCGGCTGGATTTCCGATCGGCGGCACGAACAACTCCATCAGCAATGTCGTTCACACGCAGGGGTGGATTCACTGCCATTCCTCCGCGACCGACGCATCGGGCATCGTCAAGAACGTCATGGACGCCCTCTGCGATCACTTTACCCATGAAGATCTACCCGCCAAATTGCGCATTGCGTTGGCGTGCTGCCTCAACATGTGCGGCGCGGTGCATTGCTCGGACATTGCGATTCTGGGAGTTCATCGCAAGCCTCCCAAGATCCGGCACGATGTACTGTCGCGGGTGTGCGAAGTGCCCACGTTGATAGCATCCTGCCCGACCGGAGCGATCAGGCCGGCGAGCGTGGAGGGTAAACAGTCGGTTGAGGTGGTGGAAGAACAGTGCATGTATTGCGGCAACTGTTACACGGTGTGTCCGGCGATGACGATGAACGATCCGGAAAACGACGGCATTTCCATATGGGTAGGAGGAAAGGTGAGCAATGCGCGCTGCGCTCCGAAATTCTCCAAGCTCGCCATTCCGTTTCTGCCGAACAATCCACCGCACTGGCCCGAGGTTGTCGACGCAGTGACCAACATCGTGCGCGTGTATGCGGAGCACGCCCGGAAGTACGAGCGCATCGGTGAGTGGATCGAGCGGATTGGATGGCCGAAGTTTTTTCAACTGACCGGGATCCCATTCACTCGTTACCACATCGATGATTTTAAGAACGCCGGACTGACCTACGCGCGCTCCACGCACCTGCGCTTTTAAGTCCATATGCCCTAGGGAACAAGCCGATCAAACTGCCGCTGCCAATATCCGCGGGGTACTTCCGGCTTAAGTTCAAGGCTGGAGCATGGGGTTATTTAAGGAAGTCAAGAAACCGATTATTAAGGCAACTGCTTCCGCCGGCGGGCAAATCAGCCCGCTGCGTCCAAGGTATATGCCCAAGACGCCGCCGTGCGCCGGCAATTGTCCGAATGGCGCTGATGTCCGCGGCTGGCTGACGACGATTGCTCAGGCGGAATCATATGGCCGCACAGAGGAGCAGGCATACGAGCTTGCGTGGAAGCTGATTACGGAACGCAACCCTTTTCCCTCCATCTGCGGGCGCGTTTGCCCGCATCCGTGTGAAGAGGGCTGCAATCGCAGCGCCAAGGATGGCGCGGTCGCGATCAATGCCCTCGAGCGCTATATCGGAGATTTCGGCCTGGAACGTGGACTGGCGCTTTCCAAACTGACCGGGGAGCGCTTGCCCGAGAAGATTGCAGTGATCGGCGCAGGCCCGGCGAGCCTCTCCTGCGCATATCAGCTCGCGCGCCGCGGCTATCCGGTCACCGTCTTCGAGGCCTTTGCTTCACCGGGCGGCATGTTGCGTTATGGCATTCCGAAATATCGCCTGCCGCGCGAGGTTTTGGACGCGGAGATCAACAGGATCCTCGCATTAGGAGTGGAGCTCCGATGCAACACGGTCGTCGGCAGAGACGTTTCCATCGGCGATTTGCGCGCTGAATATCCGGCGATTTTCGTCGGGATCGGCGCGCACAAAGGCATGCGGCTTAATGTGCCCGGCGAAGATGCGACCAATGTCTGGTCGGGAACAGAGTTGTTAAACCGCGTCAACGCCGGCGAGGAAATAGAGCTGGGCAAGCGCGTGGTCGTGATCGGCGGCGGCGATACCGCGATCGACGCGGCGAGAGTATGCCGTCGCCTGGGCGCGGAAGTAACCTTGCTCTATCGGCGTACGCGCGCCGAAATGCCTGCAATCAAACCAGAAATCGAATGCGCCCTCGAAGAAGGGGTCTGCATGGAGTTGCTGGCAGCACCGATAGAGATCATCCGCAAAGACGGGGTCGCGGCGGGAATGAAGTGTATCCGCATGGAGCTGGGCGCACCTGATGCGTCGGGTCGTCCACGACCCATTCCTGTGGTGGGCTCCGAATTCAACGTCGAAGCCAGCGCGGTTATAGCAGCCATCGGGCAGGAGCCGTATTTCGGAGATTTTGACGGGCTGCGGCGCGGAGATGACTGGATCGGAATTAACGATTGGGGCGCGACCTCGAGCGACGGCTTCTACGCGGGTGGCGATGACGTCAAACTCGGGCTCGTTTCCATTGCCATTGCCCAGGGACGCTTTGCCGCCGAGGCGATTGACGCCAGGCTGCGAGGCAAAAATCCGATGAAGCCCGAAAGTTTGCCACCTGCGAAACCCGAGCGGGTGAAACTCGGCTGGTATAAGGAAGCGCCGCGCCATGAGCGGGCGCACATTCCCGCTGAGAGTCGTGGAATGGACGCCGAGGTCGAGTCCGGCCTGTCGGCGGAGGAGGCGCGAGCGGAAGCCAAGCGCTGCCTGTCCTGCGGACTGTGCATGGATTGCGAGACGTGTTGGATGTATTGCACACCCAGCGCTTTCGTCAAGCTGCCGAAAGGACAACATTACAAAGTAAAGCTGGAGCTGTGCAACGGCTGCCGGAAATGCGCGGAAGAGTGTCCTTCCGGATACATCGAGATGATCTAGCATCCTCCGGTCTATGCGCCGGACTTGAGTTTTAATAATGGGGCGCAATGGCGCCTTCGAATAGGAGATCGAAATAATGCCGACGATGGACGTGAACGGAAAATCCTACGCAGTGGATGAAGACGGGTTTCTCGAAGATCCGGCCCTCTGGAATGTTGAAGTCGCCAGAGATTTCGCGACGACGGAAGGGGTGGCGGAACTCACAGAAGACCACTGGAAGATCATCCACTATCTCAGAAACTACTACCTTGAGTTCGGCATCGCCCCGATGATCCGGAAGTTGTGTAAGGAAACCGGATTCAAGTTGAACCAGATCTATGAGCTCTTTCCATCCGGGCCGGCCAAAGGCGCATGCAAGCTCGCAGGTTTGCCCAAGCCGACCGGGTGCGTGTAAGCATGACCAAAGACGAGCGCTGAATGACGAATGCCGCATGATGAGTGGCATGCAGCGTCTTGACCTTCGCTCGCTCGTCCACGTGGTTTCTTCCATCCTGTAAGGAGAACCGGCTTGTTCCTCGAGTTTCTTTCCCGCGATAAGGACATTCTTGTGAATCAGTGGCTGGAGGCCACAGTTCAGCCTTATCCGGAGAACACGCGCCGGTTCCTTCTACTGGAAAAGGATCCATTTCGTAATCCCGTAGGGCACTCGCTGCGTGTCGGCCTGCCGCTCCTGTTGGAGGCGATACTGGACGGGCGAGAATTGCGTGAGGTGGCTCCTGCGCTTGATGTAATCCTACGGATCAGGGCGATTCAGGATTTCAGCGCCAGGCAAGCGGTATCGTTCATCTTCTCACTCAAAGAGGTTTTCAGGCACGCTCTGAATGCAGGCTGTGAGCGGGAGGAAAACGGTTATCTGTTGATGGCGATGGATAACCGCATCGAAGATATGGCGCGGCTGGCTCATCAGATGTTTATGCAGTGTCGTGAGCAGATAGGCACAATCCAGTCCAACGAGACCAAACGGAGATTCTTCGTTGCTGAGCGAATTGCCCTGAAGAGGAAGAACGCGGACCAAAACGGACGCGCGTGACGCTGCCCACGCCATCGAGTTATGCATATTGGGATCTTAGGTTGAGTTCATGAACTTTATCTGCGCGCTCATGGCGGTACTGGTGCTGACGGCACTCGGCCTTGCCGGTCCGGCATCACCGGGCCTGCGTTTTGCCCTCGTGGTGATAACGCCCTACGTGGCCATGGCGGTGTTCATTGTGGGAGTGTTCTACCGCATGATGGTTTGGGCGCGCGCGGCGGTGCCGTTTCGGATTCCCACAACCAGTGGCCAGCAGAAATCCTTGCCGTGGATAAAATCCGGGCGCCTGGAAAGTCCTTGCACAAGCCTTGGGGTCGTCGGGCGCATGGCCCTCGAGATTCTCTTGTTCCGATCCCTGTTTCGCAATAACAAGGCCGAATTGCGCGCCGGCGGCGGGCTTGTATTTGCAGAAGAGAAGTTTCTGTGGCTGGGGGCATTGGCTTTTCATTGGTCCCTTTTGATCGTGATCCTTCGTCACCTGCGGCTTTTTCTGAATCCAGTTCCAGCCTGGGTGGTTGGACTCCAGAGCCTAGATGGTTTTTTCCAAGTCAGCATGCCGGTTCTTTACCTTTCGGATGGAATCCTCTGGATCGCCCTTGGATACCTTCTTCTGAGACGGCTGGGCAACGCTCAGGTGCGCTATATCTCGCTCTTTACGGATTACTTTGCGCTTTGTTTGCTCCTGTGCGTGGTGACTACGGGAAGCCTGATGCGATATGCCGCCCGGGTCGAGATGCTCCCGATCAAGGAGTTCGCACTCTCCCTGGCAAGCTTCTCGCCACGCATGCCTGCGGAGTTTGTGCCGCTTTTCGGCGCGCATGTTTTTCTCGTGAGCGTATTGCTCGCCTACTTTCCTTTCAGCAAATTGATGCACATGGGCGGGGTTTTCTTGAGCCCTACCCGGAACCTCGCGAACAACAATCGCATGAAGAGGCACGTGAACCCATGGGATTATCCGGTGGAAGTGCACACGTATGCGGAATGGGAAGAGGAATATCACGCAAAAATCAAGGCCGCCGGATTGCCGCTTGAGGGCTCATAACCATGGCTGAGCAAATACCAAAGCCCGAAGAGTTGACTGCGATCGAATACCGCCCTCCCGACGCGAGCTGGCAGGACACTCCCGTCGCCTTTCGCAAGGGGACCTACTGCCACAGTGCCCTGGCCAGGAATCTTGAATATCTCGATCTGCCGAACCCGAGAGAATGGCAGCCCGGCGACAAGGACTGGAAGCTTCCCGCCGATTGGCAACGGACGATTCTCGACGGCATGAAGGAACGACTTGAGAAATTCCGCTCCTTCCGGCTTTTCATGGACATCTGCGTCCGGTGCGGCGCCTGCGCCGACAAGTGCCACTTCTATATTGGTTCGGGCGATCCCAAGAACATGCCGGTTCTCCGCGCTGAGCTGATCCGATCGGTATACCGCAGATATTTCACTGCTGCGGGCCGTGCATTCGGACGGCTGGCCGGGGCGCGCGATCTCACGGAAGAGGTGCTCAAGGAGTGGTTCTACTATTTCTATCAATGCACGGAGTGCCGCCGCTGTTCGGTTTTCTGCCCTTACGGCATCGATACGGCGGAAGTGACGATGATCGGGCGCGAGCTGTTGAATCTTGTGGGCTGCAACATCAACTGGATCATAGAACCCGCCGCGAATTGCTACCGGACAGGAAACCATCTCGGCATTCAGCCGCACGGCTTCAAAGACAGCATCGATTTTGCAGTCGATGAACTCGAGGAAATGACAGGCTGCCGCATCGAGGCGCCAATCAATAAGAAAGGCGCGGAAATCCTGTTTGTCGTTCCGTCGGCGGACTATTTCGGGAGTCCACATTACTACACGCTACTTGGTTATCTTTTGTTGTTTCACGAGATCGGCCTGAATTACACCTTCAGCGCGTTTGCGTCGGAGGGAGGAAATTTCGGACTCTTCACCTCGCACGAGATGATGAAACGACTGAACGCCAAGATCTATGCGGAGGCGAAGCGGCTGGGAGTGAAATGGATCATAGGGGGTGAATGCGGCCACATGTGGCGCGTGCTTCATCAGTACATGGACACCATGAATGGTCCGGCGGATTTTCTGGAACCGCCGGTTTCGCCGATCACCGGAACGCGCTTCGAGAATGCCCGGTCCACGAAGATGGTGCACATTTGCGAATTCACGGCGGACGTGATTCAAAATCATAAGATTCGACTCGACCCGAGCCGCAACGACCGCTGGCGTGTCACTTTTCACGACTCCTGCAATCCCGCGAGAGCGATGGGGCTGTTCGAAGAGCCGCGTTACATCCTGAGGAATGTCTGCAACGAATTCCACGAAATGCCCGAGAACACGATCCGCGAGCAGACATTCTGCTGTGGCAGCGGCTCGGGATTAGGCGCCGACGAGAACTTCGAGATGCGGATGCGAGGCGGGTTGCCGCGCGCCACGGCAGTGAAGTACGTCAAGGAGAAGTTTGGCGTGAATCTGGTCGCCTGTATCTGCGCGATCGACAAAGCGACTCTGCCGCCGCTGCTCGAGTACTGGGTGCCTGGAATGGAAGTCGCCGGAGTGCATGAACTCGTGGGGAATGCCATGATCCTGAGCGGCGCAAGCGAACGCACGACCGACTTGCGCGGCGAACCGTTAACGCCGAAGGAGGATCGCAATCATGCGTGACCGGGGCTTGATTCTGGCCGGCTTGCTGATCTTTTTAGGGATCATCAGCGTTCCCGTCTGGTACAACCTCTCTTCCGGAAAAATTCCGGTGATGCCGGAACTCAAGCTCCCCGCATCCGCGCGGGAATGCGTGGCGCCCATATCCTATATGAAGACTTCTCACATGAAACTGCTGAACGAGTGGCGCGACCAGGCGGTTCGGGCCGGCAACCGGACCTTCACTGCTTACAACGGCAGGACCTATGCCATCAGTCTGACGGCTACCTGCCTGCAACAGTGCCATGAGGACAAAGCAGCCTTCTGCGATCGCTGCCACGCCTATAACGGCGTCAAGAGTCCAAACTGTTGGGACTGCCACGTAGATCCGAAGCTGGCACAGAAGCCTTTGCGGCGAGTCGCTGCAACACAAACAGGGGCGTCGCATGATCTTCGATAGAAAGTCATTTCTGCGCATTTCCGGATTGTCGCTGGCGGCTTTTGCGACGAGAAATTCCACCGCTGCTTTTGCCGGCGCCAGCCGGAATGAAGGCACTCCCGCTGCGGATTCCGCTTCCGGCCGGCGTCTGGCGATGGTCGTCGACGCGAGAAGATGCCTTGAGAAGGAAGGGTGCGATCTGTGCATTCAGGCTTGCCATCGGAGCCATAACGTCCCGGCGATCGACGATCCGCGGCACGAAGTCAAATGGATCTGGAAAGAGCCCTTTAAGGAAGCTTTCGTCTCAGAACAGAGCGAGTTTGCGAATTCGACGTTTCAAGACAAACCGTTCATGGTGTTCTGCAATCACTGCGACCGGCCTCCATGCGTGCGCGTTTGCCCGACGAAGGCGACCTGGAAGCGCGAAGACGGCATTGTCATGATGGACTGGCATCGCTGTATCGGTTGCCGCTACTGCATGGCTGCCTGTCCGTATGGCTCGCGCAGTTTCAATTGGCTGGATCCGCGCCCCTACATCAAGAGTCTGAACGCGGAATTTCCGACACGAACCAAGGGCGTGGTTGAAAAATGCACCTTCTGCCCGGAGCGACTCGCGAGCGGCAAATTGCCCGCCTGTGTCGAAGCGTGCACACCCAAGGCATTGGCGTTCGGCGACCTGGAGGACCCGAACTCACAAGTGAGAGGCTGGTTGGGGTCCAGATTCGCGATTCGCCGCAAGGCTGAACTGGGAACTTCTCCGGAGGTTTATTACATAGTCTGAGGTGCGCCGATGTTCATGTTTGAGAAGGCCCTGGCCGGCAGCCGGAGATACTGGATCTGGATCCTCGTGCTCCTCGCGGTTATCGCCATCGGATTCGTTTCATATCTGCGCCAGCTGAGTTTTGGACTGGGAATTACCGGTATGGGCCGCGATGTTTCCTGGGGACTTTATATCGCACAGTTCACTTTTCTCGTGGGTGTGGCAGCCTCCGCCGTGATGGTGGTGCTGCCCTATTATCTGTACGACTACGCACTATTCTCCAAGATCACTATCTTGGGTGAGTTTTTGGCCATATCCGCGGTCGCGATGTGCGGCCTGTTCATCTTCGTCGATATGGGGCAGCCGTCTCGGATTCTGAATGTTCTCCTGTATCCCACCCCGGCTTCGATGATGTTCTGGGACCTGGTCGCGCTCTCGGGATATCTGGTACTGAACGCCGTCATTACGTTGGTTACACTCAGCGCGGAGCGCAAGAGCGTGGCGCCGCCGGCGTGGATCAAGCCGATCATTCTGGTTTCCATTCCATGGGCTATCAGCATCCACACGGTCACGGCCTTTCTCTATAACGGCCTGCCCGGCCGATCCTTCTGGCTGACTGCGCTCCTGGCGCCGCGTTTTCTGGCTTCCGCCTTTGCCAGCGGCCCGGCGCTTCTCATCCTGCTTTGCATGATCATGCGCAAGCTGACGAGATTCGACGCCGGCAGAGAGCCCATTCAAAAACTGGCTCTCATCGTAATGTACGCTTTGGGTGCACACCTGTTTTTTGTGCTCATGGAAGTCTTCACCGTTTTCTACAGCGGCATACCGGAACAGATACAGCATTTTCACTATCTCTTCCTGGGGCTGGACGGGCACGCCGCGCTGGTCCCTTGGACATGGGTGTCGGTGGTGTTGACGCCTGTCGCCCTCTGTCTGTTGATTTGGCATCGGACTCGTAAAGACGAAAAGGTCCTGGCATTCGTATGCGTGTTAGTGTGCCTCTCGCTCTGGATTGACAAGGGAATTGATCTGATCGTGGGCGGGTTCGTTCCCTCGCCGTTGGGCGCGGTCACCGAATATGCACCCACCCTCCCCGAGGTGGCGATCACGCTCGGCATCTGGGCATTCGGCTTTCTAACCCTTACTGTGTTTTACAAAATAACCCTGTCTGTGCGCGCCACTCTCGAGGGATAAGGCGAGCGCTGCCGGCCTGGTACCCGTTTAGCTCTGGGGTCATCGAGATGTCCTTTAGAAGCAAAAAGCTGCCACGGATTCCACGGATTTTATGAAGGCACTACCAAAAGGCGATGTTTCTTGCCGCCTCCAGGATGCAGGCGAAGACTCCGGCATCATTTGGTGCGCCTCGATACGCTCATACCGCATGCATATGAATTCGTGAAATCCGTGGAATCCGTGGCTGCTTTGAGGGGCTAAACAGATACCCGGCCTGAAGGCAGCTGCTCGATCGCAAGTCTCCGACAGGGATGCTGCTGAAACGGGGCAGTTCCGGGTCTTTCAGTTGTGCGCAATCAGATCCGAGATTAACTCTTCGAGCGCAGCAGGATCAAATCTGCCCATCTTGAAGTACTGGCGTTTCCCGCTCCGATCGTAAACCCAACTCATAGGCAGCGCCGGCGTCTCTCCAGCATCCCTATCAAAAGTCTTGATAAACACATCGTCATCCTGCTTCGGGTCCTTGATCAGGGTCAAGAACTCCGCCTTCTGCTTGTCGAGGAAGGGAATTGCCGTGGGAGCCTCCTCATCGAAGGAGACGGTGATCACTTCCAGGCCTTTGGCATGGTATTTCTGGTACAGCCTGACGATATCCGGAAATTCGGCCACGCACGGCGAGCACCAGGTAGCCCAGAAGTTTACCAGGACCACTTTGCCCTTCTGTCCTGCCACGGCCTTGTTGAGGCCGGCCGGGTCCACCTGGGGCAGGGATCGTTTTTGCTGGGCTGTTCCGCCTGCGAGCAAAAGGCTCGTTGCGAGAGGCATGAGTAGAAACTTTCTCTGCATCCGAATCACCATGATCCTTCCTCCGGCGTGGGCGTGTTTGCGATAAATCCGGAATCCAACCGCACCGTGTAACGAAGAAGCAGCATACGCTTGGTCGGTGCGTAATAATACATCGGCTTGTACTCGATCCCAAACGAGGGAGTTGCGCTTGCTTGCCTTGCCCGAATGTTCTGGACTATATACAGAACAACATAGATTCGGCCGCATTGGGTGTAGAATCGAAGATCATCAGGATTGCTGGGGCACTCGGTGAGTGAGACTTTGATCGCAGGTAACGACAGGCATGTGTTGGCTCACAGCTTCAGGATCTGATTCCATGATCCCTGTTGCGGGGCCGGTTCGCCGAAGTGCTCAGCAAGTTCATCAGGAAATGGACGGTCGCAGATGATAGACGTCATCATTCTGATCCTGTTTGCGTTCTTGCTGGTAGTTGCGATCTGGCTTCTGCTCACATTTAAAGACGTGTCGCGCAGGCTTCTGCGCAGCTTCGATGCGATGGGCAACACGCTGGACGATATTAAACGAGCACTGCAAGCTTTAAACAGTGAGATCCACTCTGCGGCGGATCTCTTGGAAGATGATCTGCGAAAAGCCAACGATACACGGGCATCCACCCAGAGAGTTCTGGGAGACATCCGCGAGGCCGTGGAATCCATGAAACGCCGTTAAGGCAGCATGAGGAGGAGCACAATGGCTCAGAGAATCGATCCATACAAGGGCTATCGCTTTCTTGTGGAAATCGACGGCATCCAGCAAGCGGCATTTGCGGAATGCAGCGGTCTGGGCTCGGAGATCGAAGTCGTCGAATACCGGGAGGGTGGTGAGGGAAGCCCCGTGCGCAAAGTGCCGGGGCGCGTCAGATACCCGAACATCGTCTTGAAGTGGGGTGTCACCAGCTCGCGCGAGCTCTATGATTGGCACTTGCAGATCATCAACGGCACTGTCGTGCGCAAGAGCGGTTCTGTGGTTCTACTCGATGATCAGGGGCAGGAGAAAGTGCGCTGGAATTTCTCGGAAGCCTGGCCCAGCAAATGGGAAGGCCCCACGCTCAATGCCCGCGGCAATGACGTGGCCATCGAAGCCCTGACGCTGACGTGCGAGAGAATCCAGCTGGCATAGACTCCGGATTGGACCTGCGCCGTGAGAATCTGCAGATGTCCTGGAAGAAGCGCCGCTATCCGCGGTCTGTAATAGCTGGCCTTCTTCGACAGGATCCGTTTGAGCCTGGAGCGCTCCCATGAGCAAGAAGTCAAACGCCAAGATTCGCATTGGCATCTCCTCCTGCCTGCTTGGCGATAAAGTGAGATTCGACGGCGGTCACAAGCACGACCGCTACATTACCGACACTCTGGGTGGATACTTCGAATGGGTGCCTGTCTGCCCGGAAGTGGAGCTTGGACTGGGCGCGCCGCGCGAAACGATGCACCTCGAACAGTCCGCGGACGATATACGGCTGATAATGCCGAAGGTCGGGCGTGACCTGACCGAGCCCATGCAAGCCTATGCCCGTAAACGGACTGCAAAGCTTGCACGGGAAGATTTGAGCGGATATATCTTCAAGAGCGGCTCTCCCAGCTGCGGTTTGTATCACGTGCGTGTCTATGGGGCAGGCGGCATGCCGAGCCGCACAGGGCGCGGCCTTTTTGCAGCGGCGATGGCGGAGCGGTTCCCGTCTCTGCCGATCGAGGAGGAAGGGCGTCTGGCCGATCCTCACCTTCGGGAGAACTGGATCGAGCGTGTGTTTGCGTACTGGCGGATTCAGAAGCTCTGGAACAGCCGCTGGACCGTCCGCGATCTGGTTTCGTTTCACGCGGCGCACAAACTGATACTCCTCGCGCACTCCCCCAAGGCACTCCCGGCGCTGGGACAACTGGTGGCGGGGGCAAAGGGAATGCCGCGCGCAGAGCTGCGGCGCGAGTATCATGAAGGTTTTATGAGCGTGCTCGCGATCCCGGCCACGCGCGGGCGGCACGCGAACGTGCTGCAGCACATGGCCGCCCGATGCTTCGATCTTGAAGACCTTTCAGGCGCTGTTTGACCGCTATTTCAGACCCTCGCGTCGTCGATCGGATCCTGCGCCATTATGGATGCTATTTCCCTTCGATCTGGTAAACGTAGGCGATAAGATTGCGAATATCTTGCTGCTTCAATTGGTCCCCGAAGCCAGGCATTGCGCTGGATTTCCCGACCGCCGCGGTTCCCTTCGAAATTGCCGTAAACAAGTCATTCTCAGTCAGCTTCGACATCGTTGCCTTGTCGGTCCAATCTGCCGGTTTAGTCTTGAGTAGTTTTGCGCCGGGCCCATCCCCCTTGCACTGCTCACCATGACATCGCAGGCAGGTTTTCTTGTAGACTTCAAGTCCGGCCTTGGCATCACCTTTAACCTGCGCCGCAATCGTGGGAACAGCCAAGTGCACAATAACTAGAGATACCACAATGACTACCGTTGCTAATAGCGCCGTCTTCTTCAGCATGTCTTTTGACCTCACATTCAAATAATCAATGTTTGTAAATGGATAGAGCAATAGTCCCGCCTCTTGTTCCGATTCCTGATCTCCCCTGCGTGCCCCAAGACATGAACCACAACTTCCGGCCTCTTGCCTGTGCCGAGGCAGTTCAAGTCTCTTGCTACGGGGACTCCAAGCGCGGTTTGGTGCAATTATTTTGCCATATTCCAGATATTCTATAATAATGACAGATTATTGAGATTGTCAGTGACTTAGCGTCTCGGTCGCATTCAGAAGATCAGCCTGGATTTGAAAGCTCGGGTTAGCTCGCGCGGCAGCACTATGACAAATTGTCAGCCACGACCTGAGCCGAGATCCAGTCGGTTTTCAAATCATGCCGTGACTCCGCGCGCTGAAATGCGGGTGCTGTCCATTGTCTTGTCCAGGCGACGTCAGCTGGCAATTCTCGGCACCTCAGGTTCCCTGGATCTCAATGAAGGAGTTCATGAAGCCAGCCGCTGTTCCTTTATTTCATCGGTTCAGTTTCAGAATCATCGCCGGTCTGGTCTCCATGCTCATCCTCGTCGGCATTCCGTTTTTCGTGCTTTTCCTGCGCTATCATGAGAGCCAGTTGCTGGAGACCATGGAGAACTCCACGACCAACATGGGACGAATTCTCACTCATCAAATCGAGGTCTCCGTCCTCGAGCGGCGCAACCACGATTTGACTCAGATCGTTGCCAGGCTATCCGAGATCGGTGATGCCCGGAAAATCATGGTCATCAATCCTGACAACAAGGTAGTCCATTCCTCGGACAGCTCGGAATTGGGACGAATGCTTTCGCGTCAGATAGAGCCCGGATGCCGCGAGTGCCATTCCTCGCTCGCCCTGAAGGACACGATTTCTATCAAGGACGCCCAAGGCCATCGCTACTACCGGACGGTGACAGTGATCCAAAATCGTCCGAATTGCACTTCATGCCACGATCCCCGCTCGACGGTCAACGGCATCCTGATCATGGACTTTTCGCAGGACGCACTCCAAAAACAGATTCAAGCCGGTGCGCTGCGCATGCTGGCCATGGGGGGCGCGATGCTGGCGCTGACCATCGGCGTCTTGTATATCGTGCTCAACCATTTGGTCCTGCGCAAGTTGAGGCGGTTGGGGGAGGCAACGGAACAGATCGGACAAGGCAAGTTTAAGCGCGTTGAGATGCCCGGCAACGACGAGTTCACCCAGCTGGCCGAGAGCTTCAACGCAATGTCAGGCCGATTGGAAACCGCGATGGAGGAAATTCAGGGGAGTAAGGATTACCTCGAGAGCGTCATCAATAATATCGATGATGAGATTATTGTGCTTGACCGGGACTATCGGGTCGTAACGGCCAACGCGGCTCATTTCCGCAACCAGGCGATCATGGACCACGATGGCGCCACCACGGGTGGCGGCACTGGCGAGTCCCATGAATACGACATCACCGCCTGCAAGCACACCTTCGACAATGGGCAGGTTCATAAGGAAGTTCAGACGGTGATTAGACCAGATGGCAAGGAAAGATACGTCGAGGTCTTTTCTTCCCCGTTGCGGAACGAGGCGAATGAAATCCACCAGGTTATCGAGGTACGCAGGGACATCACGGAGCGGAAATTGCTCGAAGCCAATCTGGCCCATTCAGAGAAGCTGGCTTCGATGGGACTGCTAGCGTCCGGATTATCGCACGAGATCAACAACCCCTTGGCCTCTATTTCTACCTTCGTCGAAGGGCTGAGACGAAGGCTGGATGGGTTGCGGGAATCGTCTTCCGAGAATCTGGGCGGATTGGGGGCTTCCCTGGGCTTGATCCAGCGCGAAATCGAGCGCGCCAGGGATGTCACCCGGCGCCTGCTAATTCTGGCCCAGAAAGATGAGTATGGCCCGTCCCTGGTGAATCTCAACGATTCCTTGCAGGAGACAATTCTGTTGGTGCAGTACGAGGCTTCGAAGCGAGGAATCGAAATCTCATTGGAGCTGGGGTCTGACATGCCGACTTTGAAACTGTCGGAAGCTCAGGTCAGGCAGGTTTTCTTGAATCTCCTGCTCAACAGCCTCCAGGCCGGAAAAGAGGGTGGGCATATCTGGTGCCGCACGTGGCGGGAGGCTAGGCGCGCGTTTGCCTCGGTGGCAGACGACGGGTTCGGAATCGAGGCATCGGATCAGGTTCGCATCTTCGAGCCGTTCTTTTCCAAAAAGGCATCAGGTCAGGGAACTGGTCTTGGCCTGTTCATCTCCAAGTCGATCGTTTCCAGATGGGGTGGGGACATTAGAGTCGAAAGCCAGAGCGGTCGGGGAGCAAAATTCACCATATGGGTTCCTCTACAGACATGAAACAATTCGAGCGCACTCCAAGGATTCTGGTGGTTGATGACGACAGCAGCTTCCGCTGTCTGGTTACGCAAGAGCTGGCGCGGACATTTTCCGAGGTTGTCCCAGCCGAATCCGCCGCCAGGGCGTTGCAGCTGTGCGACGAGGCGAACTTCGATGTCATTCTGCTCGACATCCGAATGCCTGGAAAAAGCGGGTTGGAAGTGCTCAAAGAACTCAAAGTCAAATCCTTTGAGAGTGAGGTGGTGATGCTCACCGGGCATGCCACCATCGACACGGCGATTGAAAGCCTGAAGATGGGAGCTTATGACTACGTGTCGAAACCATGCAAGCTGGCGGAACTGGAATCGATCATCCATAAAGCTTACGAAAAGTGCCTTTTGCGCCGTCAGAACTGGACGTTGCGCAACCTCCTGGATCGGCAGTCGAGCTCCACTCGATTCATTGGCGAAAGCCATGCTTTGAGACAAGTGCTGGAAATAGTGCGCAAAGTCGCGGCCACGGATACGACGGTTTTGATTCAAGGTGAGAGCGGGGTCGGCAAGGAGTTGGTGGCTCAGGCCGTCCACAGGGACAGCTCCCGGGCATCCGAGCAATTTGTCGTGGTCGACTGCACATCGCTCCAGGAAGAGCTTTTGCAGTCCGAGCTGTTCGGCCACGAAAAAGGGGCGTTCACGGGAGCTCTCGCGCTCAAGCACGGCTTGTTCGAGGTAGCGGACGGCGGGACTCTCTTTTTCGATGAAATAGGCGAGCTGTCTCCCGTCCTTCAAGCGAAGCTTTTGCGGGTGGTGGAGACCGGGCAATTCCGTCGTCTGGGAGGATTGCGCGATATCCATGTGAATGTCCGGATCATTGCTGCCACCAATCGCAATCTCGAGCAGATGGTGCGCGATGGGCAAATTCGAGAGGACCTCTATTACCGGATCAACGTCATTACCATACGCGTCCCACCCTTGCGCGAGCGGAGAGAGGACATACTTGCCCTTGTGGAGCATTTCATAAGCCGCATGCCGGGCCGAAAGCACGTCCGTGCCAGCGAGGACGCATTGGAGATCCTCCACCAATACTCTTGGCCGGGAAATATCCGTGAACTGCAAAATGTCATCGAGAGGGCTCTAATCCTTGCAGAGGGCGATGTCATACAGCCCAGGGATCTCCCCAACAACATGAACGCCGATCAGGGCGCGCCGCTTTACCAACTGGAGAAGGGGTTCCCCAGCTTGCGGGATCTCGAGCTCAAGTACATCCAGAATCTGCTCAAGCGCTTTTCCGGACATAGGAGACAGATCGCAACAACCCTCGGAATCAGTGAGCGCAGCCTTTATCGGAAACTGCGGGAATATGGGCTCGACCAAGGTTCCGATTCGACGTGACACTTTGGCAGTCCTGCGGTCATTTGCCTCAAACCCTAGAATATCCATCTATATAGACGCGATTATTCATTCTGCGTGTATCAATCAGTGATTTGTCTGCCTGCCATTTTGTCAGGTCACGGCCTCTTCGAGCCGATCTGTCCCGCCGCATAACCATTATGATGTCAACAGATTATATTCCATGCACCTTTTTGGCTTGCTGATTGCATATCCCTGAGACAGTTTAGCATTACCTTCTCAAACATTTGCCTGTGCAGAGCAGGCATTGTGACCGTTAGCGGTATGGCGACGCATGCCCCAGATGCAGTCGCTTGGAATTGGATGGTCTTGTAGGCAACGGAGGGGCGCACGGATGGCACCGTCCTGGAAGCGCGGAGCGATCAAAGCTATCGGAGCGCTGGTCGCGATGTCGATCCTGGCATCGGGCACTGCGTATTCAGTCCGGAACTGGCGCAACCGGGTCGCCCAGCCGATACAGTTCAATCACCGTAAGCACACGGCCCAGATGGAGTGCTCGGCTTGCCACACCTACTACTCCCAGGGCGCCCACTCGGGTTTGCCGGACGAGAGCATTTGCTCCATCTGCCACGCAACCCCTCTTACCAAGAGTCCCGAGGAAGCCAAGCTGCGCAAGATCCTGGCGGATGGAAAGCCACTGGTGTTCAGCAAGCTGTTTCATCTTCCGGACTATGTCTATTACTCGCATCGCAGGCACGTTGTTTTGGGGAAGCTTGAGTGTGTCCAGTGCCACGACAGAATCGCCAACACGGAGGCGCCACCCTCCCAACCGCTGGTAAAGATAACGATGACCTACTGCGTACAGTGCCATGAAAAGTCGAAGGTGACAACCGACTGCAAGTCTTGTCACCGTTAACGCCGGACAGAATGGATATGAAGAGAAGAGAGTTTCTTCTGCTGACAGGGGCTGCGGGCGCCTCGGCGGCTCTGGGTTCGTTATGGGGGTATATGACCTCCACTGGCGGTTCCATTCCCGGAGTTCTGCCGGACATCGAGAGCTTTGTCATGACGACATGCCTGATGTGCCCGGGTGGTTGCGGCATCAAGGTGCGCCTGCTCGATGGGTATCCTACCAGCATCAGCGGCAATCCTAATCACCCTATCAATGCTGGCGGAGTTTGCACCGAAGGCATGTCCGCGCTCCAACTGCTCTATCATCCGGAGCGATTGACCCGTCCCATGAAGCGCAAGGGGAGAAAGGGAACCGCTGAATTCGAGCCGGTCAGTTGGGACGAGGCTTGGGATGCGATTATCGGAGCCATGAAGCGACTCGATAGCCGCAAAGCGGCGGAGAAGTGCGCCTTTATTCTCGGGCGAACCGGCGGGACTATGGCGGATTTGGTGCATCACTTCATGGAGACATGGGGTTCCCGCAATATTCTGCTGGATCAATCCGGCGACGGTTACTCTCAGGTTTTCCAGGTCATGCACGGGCTGCCGGCGCGTCCGGCGTTCGACTTCGACAACGTCGATTTCGTTCTGTCTTTCGGCGCAGATCTGTTGAATTCCTGGGAGTCTCCGCTGCAGTTTCAGCGCAGCTATGCATTATTTCACGCCGCGGGACGAAGCGTGAAGGGGACGTTGGCCTTGGCTGACATCCGTTTTTCGCGCACGGCAGAACAAGCGGGCGAGTGGGTGGGAATAACGCCGGGATCGCATGGCGCTCTCGCGCTGGGCATCGCCTACGTGATGTTGCGGGAGCGCCAGTACGATGCGGAATTCGCGGAAGAGCACCTCTACGGATTCAATGATGTCTTGGACAACGATGGCAAGGTGACTAGGCAGGGCTACCGAAGCCTGGTGCTACGCGACTATTCTCCCGAGGTAGTCTCACGTCTGACCGGGGTTCCGATCGATGGGATCATCAATCTGGGCAAGGCATTCGGCGAGAGCCCGAGCGCGCTCGCCCTCTTTGACGAGAATGTGACCGCTCAGCCCGGCGGGATCTACGCGGGCATGGCCATTCATGCTTTGAATCTTCTGAAAGGGAACATCAATCGGCCCGGCGGCATTTATCTGCAGCCCAGGGTGCCGCTTGCTCCACTTGCTCCGCCACCTTCCGGCGGCGCTTTTCCGCGAAGCACCCAGGCAGTAGAAGACCTGCCCGCTATTGTTTCAGCTGTGGAGCCGGAGATCGCCTTTGTCTATTATTCCAATCCGGCCTACTCTTCCGTTTTCCGCACTCAGATAAAGGAAGCGCTGAAAAAAATCGGGATGGTGATCTCCTTCTCCCCCTTCCTCGACGAAACTAGCCCTTACGCCGATTTTGTTCTTCCGGAAGCTCTTCCCCTCGAACGATGGGAAGACCGCCTCTTCCCGACGTCTTCGCCGAGTGCGGGTTGGGAGATCGTGCAGCCCTGCATTCAGGCTGCAGGCGAAACACGCCATGCAGGCGACCTGATGCTGGATCTGGCTCGACGCCTGGGCGGGAGAATGGCGGCAGCCATGCCATGGAAAGATTTCGAGGAAATTTTGAAGCACCGTGCCCTGGGTCTATTTGAAGCCCGGGCTGGTTTGCCCAGTCGGGACACATTCGACCAGGGTCTGCTGGGAGAAATGGAATCGAGGGGCTGGTGGATGTCGTCGTACGGCACTTTCGATGAGTTCTGGCAGAAACTTATCGCGACAGGCGCCTGGGTGGATCCGAATTTCCAGGTGAGGAGCTTCTACGATTATAGCGGACAGCCGGACGGCCGCATTGATTTGTATAGCCGCGAGCTTCAGAAGCGCCTAGCACGATCCGACGTAGCGGTACCCGAGATAGAGTTCTTGCCTCATTATCATTCCGAAGGCATGCCAATCGCTGTTCCGGACCGTCCGTTGACGCTAAACCTCTACCGCCCGGGCAAGCTTCAAGGAGGGGCCACCGGCATGCTTCCTTGGGCGCGCTTGGTTTCGATGCCGCTCGACAGGATCGCAGGTGATCCCTGGGCGGAGATCAGTCCCAAGGATGCGCAGGCAGGTTCTTTCGGCGAACTGGACTGGATCTGGATTGAAAGCGCGGCGGGTAGAATCAAGGTACGCGCGGTGATTTCTCCGGGATGCGCCCCCGGTGTCGTCAATCTGCCCTATGGCCTTGGTGCAATGGGAAGCAACGGAAAAGAGCGCGGGGTCAATGCGCTCGACCTGATTACCCCGGAGCGCGACCCGCTCTCCGGCTTGACCTATCGAGTTGGAACCAAAGTGAAGATTTACAAGGCCTAGGAGCGAGCATGCCTCGTTGGGGAATGGTGATCGATTTGGATAAGTGCACGGGGTGCCGCGCGTGCGAAACCGCCTGCGCCATGGAAAACAATGTACCTACCGCGAGCGACGATCAGCTCGCGGAAGGGCGTGGAATCACATGGATGAAAGTTCTGATCCAGGTCTCCGGTGAGTTTCCTCAAACCAAAATCACGCATATCCCGAGGCCCTGCATGCAATGCGATAACCCGCCCTGCACCAAGGTTTGCCCCGTGAAGGCCACCTATATGGCTGAGGACGGGATTGTGGCCCAGATCTATGCTCGCTGCATTGGGTGCCGCTATTGTGCGAACGCCTGCCCGTATTCGGTCAAATATTTCAACTATTACGAACCCCACTGGCCTGAAGGCATGAGGCGGCAGTTGAATCGGGATGTGTCGGTGCGCCTAAAGGGCGTCGTGGAAAAATGCACCTTCTGCCATCACCGGCTCCAGAAGACTCGCGAAAGCGCGCGCGCGGAAAACCGGAATTTGGCGGAGGCCGACTACCAGCCCGCATGCTCCGAAATATGCCCCTCGAAGGCCATTGTCTTCGGCGACCTTCAAAATCCGAGCCACCGCGTTTACGAACTGTCGCGCACGCCGCGTGCCTCGCGCTTGATGGAAGATCTGGGCACGGAGCCCAAGGTTTTCTACCTGAAAAAGGAGACTTGATCCATGTCCGACCCGGAAACGATGCTCGCAGGCCTGCCTCAGGATGAACAGGATCTGCTCCGGCCTCTCGTCGTAACCACGGGGAAGTTCTGGTACGCCGCCATGATCCTCGGGTTGATCTGCTGCTTTGGGTTGGTCGCCTATCTAAGACAGCTTCGCTACGGACTGGGCACGACCGGCCTGAACAACCCGGAATACTGGGGAATCTACATCATCGATTTTGTTTTTTTCATCGGCATCAGCCACGCGGGGACCTTGATTTCCGCGATCCTGCGCATCAGCAATGCCGAGTGGAGGAGAAGCATCACACGCTCCGCGGAATTCATCACGGTCTTGGTGATCAGCTTCGGGGCCGTGCAACCGATCATCGATCTCGGGCGGCCGGACCGAGCTCTCAATATCATCCTGCACGCGCAGCCCCTGTCGCCGCTGCTCTGGGATGTGACGAGCATCGGACTCTACTTTTGTTCTTGCACGATTTATCTATATCTTCCCATGATTCCCGATCTCGCGATCATCCGCGATCGGAAAATCAAAATGCCCGGCTTCTACAGAGTGTTGGCGCTAGGTTACAATGGAAGTCCTAGACAAAAGCACCTCCTGGAAAAGACCATCGGCGTGCTGGCAGTAGCGGTAATCCCGGTCGCGATCTCCGTGCACACCGTCATCGGCTGGATCTTCGCCCTCACGCTGCGACCGATGTGGCATAGCACCATATTTGGCCCCTACTTCGTTATGGGCGCGATTTATTCAGGGATCGCAGCCCTGCTGATCGCAATGGCCATTCTCCGGAAAGTCTACCGTCTCGAGAATTATTTCAAGGATGCCCATTTTAACAATATGGGGATCCTCTTGCTGCTCATGAGTTGTCTATGGGCCTACTTCACGTTTGCGGAATACCTGACGGCCTTTTACGGGCAGGAGGCCGCGGAGATGCGCACATTCTGGGACAAGCTCTCGGGCCGCTTCGCCTGGCCATTCTGGATCATGGTGCTGTTCTGCTCGCTCATCCCCTTTTGCCTCATGTGCCGCAAGAAGACACGCAATGCATGGGGGACCACGTTGGCATCCTGCTTCGTGGTGATTGGAATGTGGCTCGAGCGCTTCAACATCGTGGTTCCTACCTCAGTGAATCCGCGCCTGGATCTCTATCAGCCTGCCCACTACGCGCCTTCCTGGGTTGAGCTGGGCATCATGGCGGGTACATTTTCCGGCTTTATTCTGCTCTACATGATCGCCAGCAAGTTCTTTCCGATGGTCTCCATCTGGGAGTTGCGCGAAGGGAAAGAATCAGTGGTTGAGCTGACGCATCGGGTTTCGGACTATCTTCCCGAGACCTTGCCCCCGGTCGGGGTGCAACCGGCGGGGGCCGCAGCACCGCTGTGAGGAGGGATTCGTGACCTTAACGGCGTATCAACACATGACGCTCCTGATTGCAGGAGCCCTATTGTTGGCTGGTTTGTTTCTGCGCGCCGAGGACGCGGCTGTGCGTCTCGACACTGCCAATCCTCTTCAAGGCATGCAGGCGATCACCTCCAAAGGGTGCATAACCTGCCACTCGATCTGGGGCGTCGGCGGCAAGATCGGTCCTGACCTCGCCGCGACGGGCGCGGATCAATCATTTCAACAGCTGGCTTCGATGTTTTGGAACCATACTCCCAGGATGGTCCAGCTGCTGAAGCAGAAGGGACGGGAATGGCCCATTCTTACCGAAAAGGAAATGGCCGACATCATCAGCTTCATCTACTACCTGAAGCTTCTGGATCGGCCGGGCAGTGCCGAACTCGGCAAGCAGGTGTTTCAGGGAAAGCACTGCGATTCGTGCCACTCGCTGCGGGACGGCGCTCTGCCCCTTGTGCGGTTCGGCGCTTATGTCGCGCCCGTCAACCTGTCCCAAGCTATGTGGAATGCCGGGCGGACCATGCGTGAGACACAGCGGGCTCGCGGCATCGCGATGCCTCTTTTCCATGGAAGGGAGATGGCGGACTTGCAGGCCTATATTCGCAGTGAGGTTACCTCTTCCGTCGCCGAAACTGCCTATTTGCCTCTGCCAGATCTGGCGCGTGGTGCGAGCCTTTTTCGTTCGAAGGGTTGCGCGAGCTGCCATCAGTCAGGAGGGGGAAAATCGATCGGACCGGATCTCTCCAAACAACAACTGCGCAAGTCCATGTCCGAGATCTGTGGCCTGATCTGGAACCACAGTTTCGCCATGCAGGCAACGATAGCCGCGCGGGGCATGGCCTTCCCACGCCTCGAAAACAGCGAGTTGGCGGACATCCTCGCCTATGTGTATTTTCTTCATTTTTCCCGGGATGAGGGGGATGCGGCTCGAGGAGAAAATCTCTTTGTCTCGAAGGGCTGCATCACCTGCCATGGGCCTAACAAGCAAGGGCCCAACCTCCTGGAGGGCGGGGAGCGATTCGAAATGCTCCGCCTGGCAACCTCCATGTGGAATCATGCTCCCATCATGTACCAAAGCATGGAAAATGAGGTCATGAAATGGATCCAGCTAGATCCGAATGACATGCAGGATCTTTCAAAGTATCTGCGGCGAGCACGGAAGGGGCCATAGATCCGCACCCACCGCAAGCCTCTGTTCTTCGGAGGTTTTGAAGGGATCTCCCAGGCCTCGTCAAGCCGCAGAGATCGGGAAATGGGTAAAAAACAGCGTTGCAGGGACGCGGCACGCCGTTCCCTGCCAGCCTATGATCTAAAGGAGGCGCCATGCTGCCGCAGCCACAGCACTTCGGATTGCTTCGGAAGTTCATTCCTTTGCTTCTGACACTCGGGTTCGGGGTCGTGCTTTTCATGGCTGCCGAACCGCTGGAGGATCCCGGAAATGCCAAAGCCGGGCGGGACCTTTTCGTGAGCAAGGGCTGCGTCCGCTGCCATTCGGTCTGGAGTGCCGGCGGCAAGCGAGGGCCTGCCCTGGCGTCTGTCGGCATGGGACGTAACCTTTACGAACTCTGTGCTTCCGTTTGGTCCCATTGGTCACGCATGAATGCCGTAATCGAACGCGACAATGAAGCGCGCACATTGCTCAGCACAACGCAATTCCGGGACATCATCGCCTATCTCTACTACCTGAACTACAACTCCGAGCCCGGTGAGGCCGGGATGGGCGAGAAGATTTTCAGATCCAGGGATTGTATCCAGTGTCATGCCACGGACCCGCTGCAGGCAGCGGGCAAGCCGGGGAGGGCCATATACGAGATGTCCCAATTCACTGGGCCCGTGGCCCTGGCGGTGGCCGTCTGGAACCATGGAAACGGCATGTTCACGTACATGTCGCAGAAGCGCATCCAATGGCCTCAGTTTCAAGAGAAGGAAGTCGCAGATCTCGTGGCATTCCTACGTGCCAGCAACCGCACCCCCACTGAGATGGAAATGGTCGTGCCAGGTGATCCTACGCGCGGACGGACTCTTTTCGGTTCCAAGGGCTGTGGGAGCTGCCATAAGTCCGGGACCGGCCCATCTCGTCCCGCACCCAACCTCGCTTCTTCCGGCGCTGCGGCAAGCGTGAGTTCCTTGGTTGCCGGCCTCTGGAACCATCACCCCCGGATGTCGCAAATGTTTGCTTCCAGCGGAATTCCATATCCCAAGATCTCACTGCCTGAAATGGAGGACCTTCTCTCCTATATCTACTGGCTCAAGGCATACGGCTCATCTGGGAACCCTCAGGCGGGCAGCAATCTTTTTCGTCTTAAACAATGCGCTGCCTGTCATTCCCCAATCGCAGGAAAGGCGGCGGCCGCTGCCTCTCTAGTGCAATCCGAGGCAACGGCATCGCCTTACTCTCTGTTAGCCGCGATCTGGAATCACGGCCCGCGCATGGAATCGCTCTTGCGGGAAAAAAAGTTGTCCTGGCCTGCACTGAGCGGAGAGGAAATGAGGGATCTGGTCGCCTATTTTCAAAACGGCGCACCTCCCGCCAAAAAGTGAATACTCCTCGCCCACTCCCCCAAGGCACTCCCGGCGCTGGGACAACTGGTGGCGCAGGCAAAGGGAATGCCGCGCACAAAGCTGCGTCGCGAGTATCATGAAGGTTTTATGAGCGTACTCGCGATTCCGGCCACGCGCGGGCGGCACGCGAACGTGCTGCAGCACATGGCCGGCTACTTCAAGA
>Ga0187885_10001215_pt1 | contig 29003 bp, 23 predicted proteins | sample June2016WEW_20_1_3_FD_132970 | JGI IMG/M metagenome (GOLD analysis project Ga0187885, IMG submission 132970) | Peatland microbial communities from SPRUCE experiment site at the Marcell Experimental Forest, Minnesota, USA - June2016WEW_20_100 | ecosystem: Environmental > Terrestrial > Soil >...
CCATTCACTTGGTCGTCACCGACATTGTCATGCCGCATATGTCTGGCTCTGAATTGGCTGCGGAACTGCTACGACTGCGGCCGGACATGAGGATCATATTCACCTCGGGTTATTCCGACAGAGAAATTGTAAGGCGGATGCAGTCAGGAACGCCCGCGAACTTTGTAGCGAAGCCATTTACGCCGGAAGAGCTACAGCGCAAGGTTCGGGAGGTCTTGAAGGACAGTTCGAAAGATCTGCCCCCCGAAAACTAGTCCAGCGAAAATGAACCGCAAATCACTCACGATGGCCTGAGAGTCCAGTATCCGATTGTGGGATATTCAAGGGCGCTGCATTAAAAGGGGAGGTGTCCAGTTTTAGCGGGGTGCACTACACCTTCTGACGCAACGCAACAGATTCAGTATCTTTCACGCGCGCGATAGTAAGCCTATTGTGTCGGGCACAACTACCTGGCTCAAGAACGCAGCTACCGATATCTGTAGGGTGATCTTGCAGGATGCGGCATCAAAGAAAACGGATGAGCAAAAGTAAAACGCCGGGACAGAGTCCCATCTCCATTAGTGTGACCAAGGCCTCCTAAGCACACGTACTCACGAAGGAAACCCTGACGTTAGTGGACCCACGCTGCCTCATCTGCTGGTGCTGCCGTCGTGGGCGCTTGGAAACTCGCGTCGCACAACGCATTTTGGGTTATGCTTCTGCGTTGCCCAGTGTCGGGATTGCTTATCTCTCGACCGTTCGCTCAAGTCGTTTCCATAGTTCAAAACGGAGGTCTCAGAACTTGATTATCGGCGACCGCCTTCGCGCCCTACGCGAAGAGAAGAAGTTTTCCCAAGGGGACATCGAGAAGCGTACCGGGTTATTGCGCTGCTATGTCTCCCGCGTCGAGAATGGCCATACCGTTCCGGCCATCGAGACCATGGAGAAGTTCGCCCGGGCGCTCGAAGTCCCGCTCTATCAACTCTTCTACGAAGGCGAAGAGCCTCCCAAGCTGCCCAACTTGCCCAACCGGAAGATGGCAGGCGAGGCGGCATGGGGCAGTACGGGAAAGGATGCGCGTGTTCTGGCGAAGTTCCGCCGCCTGCTCGGCCGCATGGAAGAAAGCAACCGCCGTCTGCTGCTGGCTATGGCCCAGAAAATGGCCGGTCGGTAGTAGGGCGGAGCCGGGAGGCTGGAGCAAGTAGGCCCGCCGGATTCGCAATCGCTTGTACCTCGGACCCCGGTTCTCGGATCAGGGCCGGGGTTTTTGTTTGGGGCTGCCGGATTCTACCCGTGTGGCTCAGGGACCCCTGCACTCCTTCCGCAATTCCAGCAGGACGGGCTGAAGCAACACGTAGTGCCGGCAGTCCGCGGCATTCGAGCGCGTCTTGGCCGAAGATTGCGGACTTCTCTATGACCTTCTTACTGCACCGCAAGTGTCAATGTCAGGTTCCGACTGGCACCACCGGATGTGCCTGTCACTGTGAGCGTGTACGTACCGGCCGGCGTCCCAGGCTGGACAGGTGGCGGGCTTGGGCCTCCGCCTCCGCCGCCTCCCCCACAACTCGCCAGAAGCAATGAGACTAGGATTATTTGGAACAAAAGCGCCGCTGGCGGCGCTCCCGCCGCGGTAAGGCTGATGGTTTGTGTTGAACCGTTGATGATGCATAGGGCATTTGAAACTGGGAATACGAGTTCGTATTCGGCACGATTTCCCGTAATGGCGCGCTTGCCTGTTTCGTTTTGGTTTGAGCCACCTTTTCGTAAGTCTCTAAGTCCTTTGTGTTAAGCAGCTCAGCGTGTGGAGAAGCGCATGCAAAACACTGGTGTCGACTGTTTGAGAATTTCGGTGACACCTGGTGATTTTGCGCGAAATCATTCCGATCTTAATCGCATGCTCCTGCCTGTCACCCATCGCAGCGGCTCAAAAAGTCTCCCCGAGTTCCTCGACAATCCCGCCTTCTTCCACGGTGGAACACACCCAGGATTTTAGCGAGACCGTCGTTCCTATTACGGCGGTGAAAATTACTCCCTCGGCAGGGCTTAGTATCTTGGGGAAGCTTGGTCCTAAGCTCGAGGTAAGGGCTAACTTCGGCACGGGCTTTTGCCTGGACGCCGCCTGTCGTTTCATCGCAACCAATTACCACGTGGCTATGACTACGCGGGCTGATAAGATCAAACGGGAAAAAGTTATCCAACGATATCTTGCTACGGGTCCGCATGATGAAGGCGCTACCCTGCACTCCCTCCCGAACGTAGGCGTGCTCCCATATGCCACGGAACGGGACCTTGCCATCTTGGAGTTACGACGCTCGCTGCCCCATCATCACGGTCTTACTTTCAGTCTCGATGAGCTGCAAGTTGGCCAGGAAGTAGACATCTACGGTTACCCCAAGGGAATTATCAATCCAATTCGCAAACTGACCCGATTCCCCGCCGCATTCAAAGCCCCGACGACATCAGGCCTCCTCGCCTTTGACTACCAGTTGTCCGCCGATAAACCAATTCGCATATTGGGGGCAAGCGGCGGCATCGTCGTCGATAGGAAAACCGAAAAGATTGTAGGTATTCTGAGCGAGACCAATGAAACGATGGCGTTGGCTGTGCCGGTTCAAACCCTGGTTGACTTCGTTAGCAAAGTACAGCCCTTTCTAGCACAGAGAATATTCCCCACCACCAAGGATGTCTCACCAGTCTCGGCAGACCTCTATCCAAAATTCGTACCACGCCGTGCTGAGGGGCTACAGCACCGACCCGAGGAACCCTATGAAGTCAGCGTGCTACGGCAAAAAGCTCAACTTCTTGCAGATAGCATGCGCAACTTTATCACCTTGCAGACTCTAGCCTGGGGTTCGGGAGACGAGGAGCCCGCTGCTCAGGCAGAGTATGAAGTCCGGATTATCGACGGCCTTCAACGATTCCGCGAGTTTCCCGACGGCAAGAAGGAGTTGGAGGAGCTACCTTACCCTCCTCTGGGTGGTTGGGTGCTTCCGGCTGACGAATGGTCGAAGTTGCCTAAGATGGTTGGAACGGAATTCCGATTAAAAGTTCATCAAGCCGCCGACGTAGTTGTGAACGAGCAACGGATGAAGGTCTTTCAGTATTACGCCAGCGTCGAGGATAACTTGTGTCCCTTTGCACCCGTCGAGGATTTTGTCTTTTTCACAATCAGCAAGACTGTCGCCGTCGCATGTTACGGGGAAGTTTGGACGGACGAGGAGACAAACATAATCCGAATGTCGGAGCATTTGGAGCTTTCTGACAAATTGAAGGCCTATCGAGGATGGCAGGACTATCAGGTTGTCCTTACTTACGGTTGGCTCAAGCGAGCGAATGAGCCGAGGAGGCTCGTTCCTCTGACCATTCTTACAGAGGCTCGCCAGAAGAAGCACATCTATTGGTGTCGCGGCCATTTCGCGGACTACCATGTGTTCAGCGCTCACGCGAGGCTCATTACAAATGGCTCTTCCAGCTACTTAGTGGGTGACGCTTCCAGATCCGGACCGGCACAGTAAGAATAAATTGCGTTCACAAAGTTCTGCCCGTTCCGAAAACCTCGCGCCGTGTACTTCACCCATTGAATCTTCGCATTCAGGGATTCACTCGTGGCATCCCATGGAGGACACTGAATGTGAGGCGTATCCCGCTTACGGGAATGGCCTTGGTGCGACACGATTCTGAACCTGCTTCGAGCCCGTAGGTCTCTTGTGCCAGTGGCGCTTTTGAAAAGGCCAGGAGTACGGTCACCGCAGCTACAGAACTCTGAATCATGTCTCTTCCCACTTCTCTGGGTGTCAACCTTGCCAGACAGAGACGCCTTGCCATTCCGATTCCCCAGAGGGTTTACGCCGATACTCTCGAAGCAATTGATCCCGCACGCAAATCGACGCGGCAGAACTCACAGCGATATTCCTCATCGGCTCGGGGCGGCCTAACAATCGAATTGAGACAGTTCCAGCACCTAGAGACAAGTCGTGAGCCACAACTCTGACAGGAATGGGAAACGGAGATAGCCTGCCTCGAACTTAGGTTGTCGTGCAATTTGAGAACTTGGGAACAGCGGGTGTTCGAGCAGAAGGCATAAATGGGCATTGTTTCTGAGGCTCCGTTTCAGAGGGTCGCGCGACCGTGCAATCCACACTACGGATGCGGCCCCCATAGTCCTCATCTTCGAGCGAATGTGGGATTAACTCGATCCAGGCGCACTCCCGCGCATTCCGAGCTCATCTGGAAAGCGAACTCAGCGACATTGTCAATCCCGACACAGCAGGTTGTCAGTCCCCGGACGAGACTCCCAGCAGCACGATCAAAATCAGCCTGCGCCGCGCCTGTTCCATAGCACTGTAGGAGCACGTGGACACCCATTTGGAACGGGAGATTAACGGCTCTTAATCCAATGAATTGGCCAGAAGCCCTCCTCCCAGAACGGCGCTCTTGTCCCAATTCGGAACATAAACCACGCTTAGGTTCCACAATGAAACCCTCATGGCGGCACAGAAATTCAAACCACAATCCCAGGAGCGACGTTGCAGACTCTCGGCGGTCCAAGATTTGGACAAGGGCGCGATTCTGTGATTGCGAAAGAAGTTCACAGGCGGATATATAAGAAGCTAGATTAATACTTGACAAGTACTACGCGACTCGCATATCTCTTCCGCCAAGCCGAATGCGGCTGATTCAGGCTGGAGGCCCATCCCGATGCTCTCCTCTCCAATCTGGTCGAAGGACGGTTGTCCCTACCTATGCGGCTTCAGGGAAGGTGCAGGTCAGCAAGCAACGCGGCTCCCCGAGCGACTAGATGTGCTTCCAAACGAAAAGCAGAGTAGTAATCTTGTCAGAGCGCGGTTTCTCTTGCGTCGAAGTGGAATCCCGGCCTTCGCCCTGGTCTTCTTGTTGATTCTATTCTGGACAAGCCCCATTTTGGCACTCGATCGCAACAAGAACATCGACCAGTACGGTCACGATCAATGGGATGCACAGGCACGGCTTCCTGGAGAATCGGTGTGCGAAATCCTTCTAATCCCTGACGGTTGCCTGAGCTGGGTTGAGGCTGGCACAGGTCGAGTAGTCTATTACGACAGCCTCCAAGCGGGGGAATACCTCCTCCGGGGCGTGGCTTCGAATCATTATGGTGTGTGGAATGGGACGGATGCCTCCATGGGGTTCACCCTGCTCCCTCACTTCTATCAGACAGGATGGTTCTATGCGCTCTGCATTCCTGCAATTCTTCTGTCCGCCTTCGGAGGGCACAGGCTTTACACGCGAAAGTTACGTTTGCGCGCTGAGGAACTCAGGCGGGTCGTTGACGAACAGACAGAGGATTTGCGGAAGAGAATCGCCGAACGCATGCAGGCGGAGGCGGCGTTGGAGCGACAGCGCAGATTCCTCCGGCAAGTGATTGATGCTTCGCCGAGCCTCATCTTCGTCAAGGACAAGGACGGCCGCTTCACCCTTGCCAACCAGGCGGTTGCTGATCTGTGTGGAACGCCCGTGGAGCTACTGCTCGGAAGAACGCATGCGGAGGTTTTGCCGCATCAAGAAGAGGATGCACGCTCCCGGCGTGACGACCAGTTGGTTCAGGACAGTTTACTAGACAAGTTTATCCCCGAAGAAACGCTCACGGACATCCAGGGTCGGGTGCATTGGCTACAGACGGTCAAGCGCCCGATCCTCAGTCCGGATGGCAAGTCCACATCCGTTCTCAGTGTGGCCATGGACATTACCGAGCGCAAGGTGATTGAGGAGGCGTTGCGCGAAAGCCGGGAGTTTCTTGACGCCATCATCGAGAATTCTCGCGCGATGATTCATGTCAAAGATGTTGAAGGACGCTACATCCTCATTAACCGCCGCTTTGAAGAACTGTTTCATATGGCCAAAGCATCCATAGTCGGCAAGACCGACTATGACCTGTTCCCCAAAGCGCATGCGGGAATATTCCGCACCATGGACCTGAGGGTACTCGAAACCAACAAGCCTGTGGAGTCAGAAGACTTGGTTCCCGTGGATGGGCGTGTGCTCACCTGTATTGCGGTAAGGAGCCCACTCTGCAACGGGACGGGAAAGCCGTATGCGGTCTGCGGCATCTCCACTGACATCACAGAGCAGAAACAACTCGAAGAAGAGCTTCGACAGGCACAGAAAATGGAAATTCTGGGGCAGTTCGCGGATGGTATCGCGCATGACTTCAACAGCATACTCACGGCGAACCTTGGTTACAGCGAAATGATGATGTCGCGACTCAACCCAAGTGATCAGCTCTTTTCAATGGCCAAGACTATCCGCGATGCGTCCCTGCGGGCAAAGGAACTCACGCGACGGCTGCTGACATATAGTAGAACACAATTGCTCGAACCAAGGGCCCTACAGTTGAACGCAACCGTCTCCGGCATGGCTGGCATTCTTCAGCACTTGGTCGGCGAGAGCATTACGTTCACCCGACACCTAGATCCCCACTTGCACGTTGTGAAGGCCGATCCGAACGAGATCGAGCAAGTGATCGTCAATCTTGTGGCAAACGCCATAGACGCAATGCCTGAGGGCGGAACCCTCACTGTGAGCACATCGAATGTCGAACTCAAAGAGGATTTCTTCCGCCACCAGGAGACGCCCAATCCGGGAGATTGGGCAGTCCTGGAAGTTTCCGACACTGGATGTGGAATGGACGCAGCAGTGATGGCGCATATGTTTGACCCCTTCTTCACGACTAAGGATCCCACCAAAGGATCCGGCCTTGGCCTCACAATGGTTTACGGCATCGTGCAACAAGCCGGTGGCCTTATCCGCGTCGAGAGTGAGGAGAGTAAGGGAACGAGGTTCCGCATATTTCTTCCCAAGACGAAAGAAAAGCTCCGGCCTGAACTAGAGGTGGCAATCGTGCCTCAAGAGTTTCGCGGGACAGAGACCATACTAATCGTAGACGACGAAGGCTCGATGCGGCAGTTTCTTTACGAATCTCTCGCCGCTATTGGGTACACGATACTCGAAGCTCAGGATGGTTTCGAAGCACTCCAGGTTGCGGAGAGCTACACTCAGCGGATAGATCTGCTCTTGACAGATATAGTTATGCCTGGGATGGATGGCTGGGAGTTGGCGCAACACCACATCAGATTGCACCCGGAATCGAAAGTCCTGTTTGTCTCGGCCTGCTCGGGAAAACCCAGCGACCCCTGCTTCACGTCAGACTCCCGTTATTCGTTTCTCCCCAAACCCTTCGCGCTCGACACCTTGAGGGGACGGGTGCGCGCATTATTAGACCGTGAGCCCTCTGTCCGGAAGCATGCAGCAGCGGCGGGATGCTAATTGGGGCTTGCGTAGATTGGTTTGCTGCGAATCTGCAGCTACCAATCGTGCAGCAAGGCCAGTCTCATTGGCCATTGAGCCCTTAACGCAAGGTTGAGGTCAATGGTGGACAATGAGGTCAGTATTACTGAGCTGGCCCGCAGGCTCGGTGGAAGACGACAGCTCGGGCGCCTTGCTCGTCTGCACTCTTTCAAGGGACAGGCTGATTGGGGTGACTTCAAAGGGCATATTGTCGCCAGGCAACTTAGGAGGAACAACCGGAAGAGAAGTCAGTCTACCACTCCAAGGATCAACGACAATCCTGCTGCCGAGTGGTAGGGCCCTGACCTCCGCAGTCTCATTCGCGTCTAACCTTGCCAACTGCTTCGTCTGGCGTCCACTTTTAAACAGACGGGAAGCTGTTCTGGTTCACTTCGGGAACGGCAGTCCTTTTTGTTTCAATATGGCACGGCTCGCCAACCCCGGCGGCAAGACCAATCTCTAGCCCGCTGAATTGAAAACTTTTAATTGAGTTTCAGATTGGGTGTCGGCTTGCTCGCTGGTGTATTAGGACGTCGGCGTCGATTTACTATGTAGTATTCAGGTCCGACGTTAGAGATCGGGGGCGCGCACGTCCTGACTGGCGAACCAGGGGGAGAAACCACAATGAAGAATAGGCGCGTTGGATTACTTGTTGAGGCGTTGGTGCTGTTTCCTGTTGCCGTATGGGCACAATCAAAGGATGAAGGGAGCCCATTAGAGATAAAGCGGTTGGCGGCCGGTTCGGGCGTGATGCTGCCAAATGATTGGCGGGCCGGGTCCCCAGAACCTGCACGGGCAGATTCGGATTCGACGCCGACGGCCTCGCCGACAGGGGTGGAAACATACACGACCGGGAAAACTACGGGCGCGACCCCATTGAAAGGCGGGGCGGCACACATCGAAAGGGATGCGCATGCCGCCACTACCCCCAGGAAACCGACGGACATCGAGGCGGCAGGCTCGAGTGAAGCGCCAATAATCATTCCGCCCCGAAATGTGCCACCGCCTGCTGCAAGGGAGGGGCACAACCGCGCCTTCCGCGTTGCGACTTACCCCTTCCGTCTTTACTTTACGCAGACCCAGCAGTCCTATAAAGACTTCTTTCGCTTCCGCAATGAGGGGCGCAGCAGCAGAACCACCTACTTCATCGAAGCACTCATGATTCAGGCCTCTTCGGCGTTCGATGCGTATGCGACGGAGCGCCTGATGAACAAGTGCCCTGGCTGCGTGGAGGCCAACCCGGTCATCCGGTTTATGGCCGGCCGCCGTCCAACTGCGAAGCGGCTGATTCCCACAACGTTCTTCTTTACAAGCGTAAAGGTAGACCTAATACACTACATGGAGAAGAGAGGCGGCGGTGAAGACGATGTTCTAACTCCTATGACGGCTTGGGGGATGACTTTAGCAAGCACGCTGGCGGGCATATGGGACTGGACCGGGGTTCCCCCTGCTCACGCCAAGCAATCCTCACGGGCGACACGAGTCAGTATTCTGGGCGGAACTCGGATCAGTGGGTTCTCCGAGCCTTCGCGGGGACTGGAAGAAGCGCGACTCAGAATCATGCGGTCAGCACCAATCGGGGTATTGCGTGGGAATCGATAGAAATCTGTAAACAATCTGCTCAGTTCCTAACCATCATGTTAGCTGTGCGGTCTTTGTACGAGCATCTCCTTGGGCTTGTGCTTGGTTGTGGTTGTCTGTGTGCTGGCTTAGCCAGAGGCGGAACGCTGCGTCCTTCTTGAACAGCAGCTTGAGCGCTTCGCTGACGACGTAGGACGGGTTCGCATCGAGGAACTCTGCGTACCTGTCCAGGTTGTGTCGGACATCTTCCTCCAGGCGGACCTGGAGGGTTGTGGTCTTCGGTTGCTTCGATGGTGCTTTCAGTAGTGCCAAGTCGTTCTTCCCCCTTTCGTGATTCGTGGTGCATCACAGCCTGCACTGCAAATTGGTTGGCCCGACTACTGCACGCGGCAAAACACGGCCACGCGAAGAGCGTGATGGGCGGGAGCGACCCCAAGGTTCACTTGGGCGGCCGAGAGCCGAAAAAGTGGGGTCGCTCCCGCCCGATTTGGTGTTTCTTCCACGGCATGTTTCGTCTTCCTGACACTTGCATCCCTCTCTTCGTAAAGAACTTGCTGCGCCACAGGGTGAAGAACTTGGTGAAGAAGACGGTGAAGCGCGTACTTCTTACCTTCTTCACCCGCTCCTGCGGAGGACTGCCGGAAGGAGCGCGGTTCCGTGCCAGTGTTTCTTCCACGGCCGTAGGGGACAGCACACATGGCGAATCAGGTTGCCTGCCCGGATCACAAAGACAGCCCATGGGACCATCCCAATGATGCGAGGCGTTTCAGGCAGCATGGCGGTTTCTGATTCGCTCTGGTTTCCAAATTTCTTTGTTACTTTTTCCTTGTTCGATGTTCCTTTAATAAGTAGGAGGAGTTCTGCCCGGATCTTGTCCGTAGCCTCATTCGGGTCAGGGCCGAGAACCCTGGGGAGAGGCTCGCGCGGGGTGATTTCTACCCCTGGGCCAGCCTGGCAGCAGGATACATGTCGGCTGACAGTGGGAATCGCCGGAATTTGCATGTTCTTTTCTTACTTTTTCCCGTTTGGATGTTCCCTAGATTAATGGGGGAGGAAACACCTGAAGCACGAAGATTCTTTCTCACTTTTTGGCGCTTGGATGTTCCTTAGATAAGTGGGGGCCTTGGGCGGACTCGTGAACAGCGGAGATTTCCTACAGTTTCCCGTAGATCGACCAATCGGAATTTCTCATTGGTTTTCTTTGTCTTCGAGGCCCCTGATAGGTAGGAGGGCCGCGCACCCGCAGCATGCACCTGGTCTCAGGCCTCTCCTGGACCAGCAGGAGTTGATAGCGGAGATTCTGTCCCCATGACACTGCCTGCCTACCACATCGAGCGGATCAAGGAACTGGGCTACACCGACGCCGAGGCTCGCTTTCTCTACCTAGTAGCTGTCCACTCCGGCTACTTCACTCTGGGGCAGTTCAGGGCGTTCACCGGGACTGGGTATGGAAAGCGTCCCACTTCCTTCGCGCGAAAACTCCTCACGAGAGGTCACGCCGCCGTTCGGGACTATATGCGAAGGGGCTCCGTCTTTCATCTCTTCTCCAGAACTGTCTACGGCCAGATCGGAAAGGACAACCTTCGCAACCGCAAGCAACACTCCTTCGATTTCATGCGCACTCGCTTGGTCCTTCTGGACTTCGTCCTGGCGAACCAGGAGTTCGACTACCTGGAAACCGAGGAGGACAAGGTCAGCTTCTTCTGCGAGAAACTGGGGGTCCCCAAGGAGTTCCTTCCAGCTAAGATCTACGAAGGTCGCCCGGGCAGCCCGCCGACCATCCGCTATTTCGTGGACAAGTTCCCGCTCTTTCTCGCCCCGCCTTTTCCCGGGGTCGCTCCTGTGGTCACCCTGAGCTTTGTGGATTCGGGGGCTGAAAACCCGGCGAGTTTCCCAACTCATTTGGCGGCCTATCAGGGGCTGTTCCGGCAACTGAAGACTTTCCGGTTCCTTTATATCGCTCCGAAAGACGCATACTTTCCGCGGGCGGAGGAACGCTTCCGGACGCTCGTCAGGAGGCCACTCGAATCCGACGTTTCGAGCGAGGTCCTCAACTACTTCGAGATTCGTCGAAAGTGGGAGAACCACGAGTACGTCGTCCCTATCACGGCCGACCTGGTGTTTCTGAACGAGGCCCGTCGCCGCTTCAACGGGGAACGCTTCGATGGCCTGTATCGGGCCTGGAGCGCTGGTGAATTAAACGAGGACGGCCTGCGGGTTGACTTGGCTCCACTCACGCCCGACCACACAGTTTTCTTCGGCACCTATCTCGTGAGGAATCACCGTTCTCCACTCGGTGTGGTCTCTCGGCAAGGTGACGGGTGCATGAAAGACGCACGTCACCCTGTCCGTAACCCTTCGCGGCACCCTGCCGGTGACGCGAACTCGTTAGGAGCATAGAGGTTGCGCATGGCGCGACGATCAATTTGGACGCGGGCAAAACACCGGGTTGGGCTGGAGCGACCCCCTTTCTTTGCCCATACCCGTGGCCAACGTAATTCGGGGGTCGCTCCAGCCCCTCGCAACTTGCTCGCCGTGCTTTGCCCGCGCGCAGCAGGAGGACCAAAAAATCTGTAATCCGGGCTGTACTACATCTCGAATGAAGAAAGGAGGAGAAAGGCTCGGCGCCTCTGAGAGCGCTGTCGAGGCGGGCAAAGACCACGACTCTAGAGGTCCACCTGGAGGGAGAGGTCAGACACAACCTGGACAGGTACGCCGAGTTCATTGGCGCAAGTCCGTCCTACGTCATCAGCGAGGCCCTCGAATTCCTGTTTCGAAAGGATGGGGAGTTCAAGCGCTGGCGAGACCAGTACACCAACAATCACAACCAGGAACAAATCCAAGGAGACGCTCTTACGAAGACCGTGCAGTGAACATGAAGCCCCGTCCAACCCAATTCGGTACGCGCGAGATTACAGCGTCGTCACGACAGCATGCCCCGCGCCCTGCATTGAACGCTTCGGTTCAGGAGTTTGATCCATTGTCTACTACGGAGCAGCCGGGCAAGAGCACATATGAACTGGTACCTCCAATCAACCAAACATTCGAGTTATCACTCACAGAACCAGATCAGGGGACCACAGGGGGAGAAGAGAGGGGGACTATTACATCAGGGGCCCTTGGGGATGGCAAACGGCCAACTATCGAACGCCCTTTGACATGCGGCGAAGCAGCGGCCTTCGTGAGAGTTCACCCGAAGACCGTCAAGCGCATGGCACGGAGTGGCGAACTTCCCGGTCATTTTCGCTTTGGTCGCTGGTTCTTCTATGTATCCGAGCTGGACTGCTGGATGCGAACAGAGTTACATTCGTCGCGTCACTCGTGCCGCTAGAACCGTCTAAGGAGAGATCTTCATGTTCAAGCGAGCACGATATCAGTTCGGCTATTTGCGTCGAAGACCTCGCAAGAGGAAGCCTGATGTCTGGGTTTGGGAGCGAAATACTAGCGGCCCGGATGGACGGCGCAAGAGGGAAACAGTGATTGTCGGAACCGTCGAGCTATACCCCACCAAAGCCCAGGCATGGCGAGCGGCGGAGGCGTTCCGCCTAGCGGTGAGCTCCGAAAAACAGAACGAGAATGTTTTGTTTGGGGCGTTAGTAGACCGTTACGTGCGCGAAAAACTGCCGAGGCGCCATTCCACCGCGAGCAAGTATCGCTCGTGGATCACTCATCATGTGAAGCCGAAGTGGGAAGGCATTCCGATAAGAAAAGTGAAACCCCTGCTTGTCGAGGAATGGCTCATGAGCCTCGATCTTGCACCGAAGAGCAAGGGACACGTGCGCAGCATCATGCATATTCTGTTCAACTGGGCGATGAAATGGGAATTCATCGATATCGAGAGAATGAATCCCATGAGTCTCGTCCGTGTAGAAGGTTCTTCGAAGCGCCTCAGACAACCCAGGATTCTGTCTGTCAAAGAATTCCGGGCGCTGCTTGACCAACTTCAAGAACCCATCCGAACGATGTGCATCGTGGCGGCGTGCCTCGGCCTCAGGGCGAGCGAACTCGTGGGTCTGCAGTGGGGCGATTTCGATTGGAAAACTCTTGAAGTCCATATCCAACGAGGAGTGGTCATCGGACGCGTGGATGAAGTCAAGACGACGAGCTCAAACAGGAGACTGCCAGTGCACCCGAATTTGGCGGACCTACTGCTTGAGTACAAAGCCGAGACGGCCCCACGAGCAGGGAATTGCGATTGGTTGTTCCCAAGCCCCTATGGGACCGGGCGTCCACGATGGCCGTGGACGATTCAGCGCGATCACTTGCTCCCTGCCGGAATACGTGCCGGACTTGGTCCCCTCGGCTGGCATAGTTTTCGGCATTCGTACTCCACGTTGCTGCGTTCGTTACAAGTGGACTTGAAGGTTCAGCAAGAACTTCTGCGGCATTCGGACATTCGCACAACAATGAATATCTACACGCAAGCGGTGCCCGATGCTATGCGGGAGGCCAACAGTCGAGTCGTCGAAATGGTTCTTCCGAAGAGAAAAGTGGGGTGACAAAACGAGGCGGCAAAAAGGCGGCAATAGCAGTGCCGAGGGATGCTAAGTCCTTCCGATTCCGTCCAAGGCCTTCCTCGTAAGTACTTGGAGAATCAGCTCCAAGTAATTTCGACTCCCACACGCTTCCGCCAGGTCCGCCTTGCGGGCGTGCTGGTGTGACTCAGGGGAACAAGCGCGGCGCGGGCTCACTGCAGGGCGGAGGCGTAGACCACGTTGCGCGCGCCACGCAAGTCTCTGCCGTACGAGATAACCACCGTCACCCTGCCCAGGACGCGCACCTTGCACTGCGCGCCGGTGTCCCAGAGCCAGCGTTGGGAGCCGAAGAGGCCGGAAGGATCGGCAATCGCGCCGGTATCGAGGAAAGGGCCTAGCTTGATGGTGAAAAAGGGGCCCCGGTAGACGTTCTTGTCCATTTCCCAATTCAGCAGGACGTAACGGCGACCAAGAGGCGCGCGGCCTTTGCGTCCGTCCGTCGTACCCGCGTGGCCGCGGAGCCAGAGATCGTTGTCGCGTTCCACGCCGAGTTGAAAAAATTCGTCGAAGGGGACCGTGCCAACGGTGTTTGCAGCGCGGAGCTGGGCATTCATCTCGTAGTCGTCGTCTTTTGCCTGCGGCAGCCATCGCGAGCGTAGAGATCCCTTCACTGTGGTGAAGGCGCCGAGGCCGGCGGCAAATTCGCGGCCGACCTGCACTTCACCGGAGGAAAGCACCGTGAACCGCCGCTCCGGGATACGGAGAAGATCGCGATCCACGCGCGCCCAGGATTTGAAAGAGGCGCCATTGGAAAAGAAACGGAGAGCCTGGGAAGAGGTGACGCTTGCGAGATTGCGGAATGTGCGATCGGAGACTTCGATTCCGCCGCTCCAAGCCCACCGGCCGTTCACCACGGAACGCAATTCCGCTCCCGCAGCCAGCTTTCGAAGGTTCAGGTTGGTCAGAAGCCCGCCGGAGGCGAATAACGTTTCGGTGAGGTTCCAGTTCTCATTCCTGGCGTCAAAATAAACGCGCAGGCGCAGTGCTGGATTGTGGCGCAAGGGTGACGAGAACGAAACCCAGAAGCGCCGCTTCTGATCGTCCCAGCGGGCGAGCGAGAGGACGTTCGTCCCGGTGCCGCGAAGATTGTAGAATTCCGGATAAATGGTCTCGTAAGGCAAGCCGCGAAGAAGTGAAATGCTGCCGATGAGGATACCGTCGTTCCACCCTGCCAGCTCCGGCGCGCGGACGACGGCGTCGTAGCCGCCCTTCTCTTGTGGGGTGAGTTCGATACGATTTCCCGTGAAGACATTCAGATTGGCGAGGCGCGCCTGCGTCGTCAATAGGGCGCTGCGCTGCAGCACCGCGGGTACATTGAAGGCGAGCACACGGTCTTGGAGCGCCGGGCTGAGTGGGGATGGAGGACTGAACGAAACGCTCGCGAGCCGGGGCTGGCCGATCGGATTCCAATACTTCAGGGCAGCTTCGAGATTGCCCTCCAGAAAGTAGAGCGTGGCCAGGAAGTCGTGCGCGTAGGCATCTTCCGGGTCGAGGCGCAGCGCGGCATGCAAGTTCCTCTTGGCTGCGGCGAAATCTTTCTGCTTGTAATCCACGCCGGCGAGTTCGAGGAGGAAACGCTTGTCGCGAGGCGTTTTCCGAAGGCCGGAAGCGAAAGACTCGCGGGCCTCGGGCCACCGCTGCAGCCGCGCCAAAGCCATTCCGGCGATGTAATCGAGCTCGGCGGGCTGGTCCGGTGAACCGCGGGCGATGCGCGCGGCTTCCTCCCAGTGACCTTCGTCGTAAAGTTTCTTGGCCGTTGTGATCTGGTCGGATTCGGAGGAATCGGCGCGCGCCATCGCCGGCAGGGTCAGCAGCGCGAAAACGAGACATCGGCAAATCACTTGTTCTGCCGCGGGACCGCGAGCAGCGTCCAATTCCCGGCCGCCCGCCACTGTTTCTCGAATTCGGGCCGTTCAACGCGCAAGAGTTTCCCGCGTGCAGGATCGTTCACGAACACCGCGTCGCGATCCCAGTCGAGTCCGACAATGACCACATAGTGGAGCGGCGCACCGCCGGAGCGCGGCTTCAGCGCTGCGATGAGGGGGCGGCCAAGGGACAGGTGATGCCGCAAATCGGCCCACTCCCCGCGGAAGGCATAGGCTTGCATTCCTGCGTTGTCCAGATAGCGCGCCATAGCCGAGGCGAAGATGCCCTTGGCTTTCGCTGAGTACAGAGCCCGCTGGATCGCGGGGGGCTCGCTCTTGTCCGGCGGCACCTGAACGTCATGCGCGCTCCAGTAGCGCAGCACCATGGCGATCGACGCCGCGCCGCAACCATTCTCCGGCTGCTTCACGAACGGCACGTCGAGCCAGACACCGGCCGCGCCGTTGTCAGCCGCTGCGATGGCCGGCGCCGAAAGACAGACCATCAACACACTGACGAGCGGTGAGCGCATGGTGCTCGATCCTGGGCGCAGGGCTTCAGCGAAGCGCTACCACGATGATGATGATCGCGACAGCGAGCAACAGGATGAGCACCAAGTCCCGATTGGGAAGATGTCCGCCGGCAAAATCATTGTTGACCTGGCGCGATCGCTCCGCCAGCTTAGCCAGGTCTTCATCGCTCAATTGGCCGATGGCTCGGTCCACCTGTTGGTAATCAACATGAGCGGATTTCAGTTCGCTCCGGGCCGCTTCGGAGGACAAAGCCTTCCGGATTTCGGCTTCGTTGGCTTGGCGTGTTTCGGCCGGCTTCAGTGTGTCGTTGCGGAGTTCCTGGGTTGTAACAACGTGGTCCTGCTGTTGCGCGCGCAGAGCAGTCGCGGTAGCGGCAAAGAACGCGACGATGACGAGCGCACGCAAACACATCGTCATACGAGGCAGCATAGATTCTCCTTTGGCTGGGCAGCTCGACCAGTGTACGGGTTCATGCTTGCATTGACAAGATTCGCGCCGCGTGGGTCTCTCAGGCGAACCGCCGGTCATTTACGTCACGCGCAGCAGTTCGTTCAGCCTGGCGATGATTTCGAAGGCGTCGGCGACATAGAGGACGTCGGTCTTGCCGCGCGCCCAGCCGCAATTGGGGTCGAGATTGACGGCGCGCCGCTCCTGGATGAAGCGCCAGCCCACAACGTGCGGTTCCTCTCCGTGGCAGCAGGTGGCCAGGCCCTTGGGATGCCGCGGGGTCGCGCCCGTCTGGCCGACCTGGTTCAGATGGGATAGGAAGGGAAGCACGGACTGGCCCTCGCCGCTCAAGTCCACGAGTGACTTGCTGCTGCCGAGAGAGGCGCGCGTGGCGGCCAGGAAGCCGAGGATCAACTTGCCTGCCTCGGCGACGTGCGTCTGACCGTCCTTCTGTTTTTTAGTCCAGCCGGCGCCGGCGACGAGCAGCAAATCGGCGTCAGGACGAATGGTCTGTTGCTCGGTCTTGGGCGTGGCGAAGCCGCTGACGCGGGTGCGCAGAGGCGGCAGGCTCACGCTGACGCGCTGGACGGCCGCCTCGCCATCGCGCGGCTCGTAAGGCAGGCCGGCGTCGAGCAGCAGGAACCACGGCCGCTCGGCGCGCGTGAGCACGGCTTCGATGCGCTGGCGATAGAACCAGCGCGTGGCGCGGCCGCCCTCAAGAGCCATCACGTGCGAGTCCACGCGGCCATTCAGCCGCTGTGCCACTCCCGGCAGGGCGCGTGTCCAGCGGGAAGTGCCCGGAGCCAGCACCAGGGTCGCGCCGGCAGCGCGGCAGAGTGCCTCGGCCGCGGCGGCGTCGGTTGCGTAACGTGGTTGAGTGAATTCGGGTCCTTCGACGGCGCATAGGGTGGCCACGCCGCGCAGTGGCTGCACCTTTTCACCGACCAGCCCGACGGCCAGTTTGTCTCCCAACGAGCGGGCGGTCTGAATAACATCCAGCGCGGCCTCGTTCAACGTTCCGTCCGCTTCCGTATGCGCCAGAACTAGAATCACGTCGCTCATTTCACCCTCGAATCCAGGCGGCCAGTTCCCGCGCAATTTCTTCTGCGGGCAGGTCTTTGACGATTCGGGTGTCGCGCTGCTGCTTGGGAACGGCCGCGCTCTGGTAGGCCGGATTCCCGAGGGCCAACTGCGCCGCTTTGGCACGCTGTAGAGCGGGCATTATCGTGCGCATGTTGGCCATGCCGACTTGCGGGTTATTGGGCGGCTCGGGCAGGTTGCCGGTGGCCCATCCGAGAATGGCGGGCGGCCCTTCGCAGACGGAGATTTGGTGGCGGCCGCCTTCGACGCGCTCGAGGATTTCCAGGGCGCCGTTCTCTTGGACCTTGAGCTGATCGACACCCTGGAACTGGTCCAGAATGCCGAGCCGCTCGCCGAGCATTTGGAGCGTGGTGCCGGAGGAGCGCGAAGCGGACTCCCATCCGCCGAAGACGAGCAGCTTGGCGCGGTCCAGGCCGGGCAGGGAAGCGATGGCCTCAGCGAGGGCGGCGGCGACGGCGGCACTATCTGTGAAGCCGCTCGAGGGGCCGTCGAGGACCACAAGCTCGAAGGTAGCCTTCTGGGCCACGATCATGATGACTTGCTGCAGCTTGGCCTTTGGCGCGAGGCTGACTAGCCACACCTTGCTGTCGGGGAATTGCTTGGCGAGATGCGCGGCCTCGTAGAGCGAGCACGCGGCCCAGGGATCGAGCACGTGGGGCAACATCATTTCGTTCTTGAGCGCCGGGCCCGCAGAAGTGCTGATGGGTTCGAGAGTCTGCAACGGATCGGGCACGATTCCGGCGCAGACGACGATCTGGTAGCTCATTTAGTTCTCCGCCGAGTGGAGGCCTCCCGCGCCGGCGCGGAAGGCGATGTTTTCCTGCTCGCAGTTCCACAAGCAAGCGCCGCAGAACACGCACTTCTCACGGTCGAAGCCGGGAATGGCGCTGTCCTTCGGAGCCGTGATGGCTTCGCCGGAGCAAATCTCCACGCACACCCTGGAGTGGCAGCCCTCGCAGAGCGTGGGGTAAAGGAATACGACGTGGTCGGCGTACCCGGGGGGAGCCTGCACTTTGCCGCCCAACAACAAAGCGTCCTGATGGGTCATCAAAAGCTGGCCGTCGTAGGGGATGGGGGGCCAGCCGCAGGCTTCCATTAAGGAGTCGTGCAGGGAAGCGCCGCGCCGGGCAGCGGCTTGGCGTAGCACCTCGAGATCACTCTTCTTGATGCGTCGGGCGAAGAATTCCTCCGCGCTGCGAACGGGGTGCGGTTTGCCGGGAATGGAGAGCAGGCCGCGAGTGGCGCCGGCCAGAGCCATGCCGATCAAGCCGGAAACGACACCATGATGAAAGCCGTCGCGCGCTTTTTCCGCAATGCGAGCTTCTTTCTCGACCCAACTGGCGCGGCGGCGGCGGACGTAGGTGGCTTCGAGGTTTTCCTTGGTGAACGACTTGCCTTCCTTGAGCAGTTCCAGCACAGCCTCTGCGAGCTGCGTCCCGGTCGTCCAGGCTTCGTCGACGCCGGAGCCGGTGAGCACGTTGGTCGAACCGGAGCCCTCGCCGATGCGCGCAAAGCCGTCGCCGGCGAGGTACGGCTCGCCGCGGCGGCCGGACTCCTGCAGCGATTTGGCGCCCCAGGAGCGCAGGCGTCCGCCCTTCACGTACCGCCACAAGTACGGGTGCAACAAGAAATGCTGCAAGTAGCGGTACGATGTGCGCACCGGGTTTTCAAACCAAGACGGCACGAAGATGCCTGCGGAGGCGATCCGATCCGGGTGCACGTAGAAAAAGCCGAATATCTCGGGCTCCGGATAGCCGAGCGTGTGGATGACGGTGCCGGGTTTGAGGCCCACGCCTTCGGGCAGATCGATCACCATCTTGGCGCCGACGGCCCACTCGCGTTTTTCGTGGCCGCTGGGCATGCCCAGGGTTTCTTCGAGCTTGCGGCCGACCGGGCCGACCGGACCGTCTCCAATCACCGTGAGAGCCGCGCGAACGTCCATGCCAGGGAGGAAGGAGGCGGACGGAGTGCCGTCGCGCTCCACGCCCTGATCGAGGAGCCGCACTCCGACAACGCGGTCGTCCTCCATCAACGGCTCGGACACGGGCATGCCGGGCCAGATTTGTACTGCGCTTGAAGACATCAGTTGCTCTCCGACCCACTGATTGAACTGGCCGATGGATAACACCAAGCCGTCTTTCTTGTGCAGGAATGGGGGCGCCCAGGGAATCTCGAAGGCGTCGTGCTCGAGGCCAATGATGCCGGCAGACGCTCGAAGGACACGGTCGGCCAAGCGGAGGGCCCAGGAGCGGCGCGAGGCGCCTTGCGGATCGAGAAGGTAGATGAGTTTCTCGTCGGCGACAGGGGCGGCCATCGGGATTTCGGAGGCGTTCAGTTCAGGAAAGGAGGCGCGGATGCCGCGCGCTCGCGTCACCACGCCGGAAACGCCGAAACCGATGCCGTCGGCGCGCTCGTAGCAGACCACTTGCAGAGGCATGCCCGGGGCGGCCTGGCTTTCGATAGCGGGTGTCCCGTCTTCCTTCAGCAGCGCCGGCGCCAGCGTGGTGAGGAAGCCGGCCGTGGCCGGTCCGAAGCCGACGCACACCAGGTCAACGTCCATCGTCTGGCGTTCCACGGGGATGGTCCCAGGGGTTTCGGCCACGTTTTCCCTCAACCGGGGTAGTCCAGCGCGGCCGGGATCATTACCTTGGTGAGCGATTCGGCGGCGCGGTCCTTGGAGAGTTGCGATCCGGTAAGGCAGCCGTCCAGGCGCGTGCGCAGGCGGGTGAATTCCTCCAGACCGTCGAAGCGCACGCACGGGCCGGCCTTAGCAGGATGCGAGCCGTCCTCAGCGACGACATCGGTGGCGACACTCGCGAGACCCGGCATGATGCCTTCGAGTTCCACCAGTTCGTCGGCGCGGAAACAGCCCTGGTAGCCCTCAGTATCCCACGCGGGGTGGCGGTTGTAGCCGAACACGAGCATTGCGCAGATGCGGCCCACCTCGCTGGCAGACCGCGCGGTCTGCACGTGGCACAAGTCAGAGAGGAACGGGAGCAACCCGCCCAGCGCTTCGGCGACCGCCGGATTCCCCGGGCCTTTGGCCTCGAGTTCCAGCAGATCGAGAATTTGGCAGCGCGCTGCCAATACCCAGCACAGTGCGTCGGCGAGTGGGAAGGTGACGCCCTGCCGCGTGCCCTGATAGAGCTTTTGGCCGTCGGCATCCTTGGCCACAAGCAGGTGCTGGAGAGTCCAAAGCCACATTTGCATGGCGGTGGCCAGCGAGCAAGCGCCGGTGCCGGGATGTCGGCTGGCCACCGCGCGCATTTCGCGGATCCACTGGCGGAACTGCGCCAGGAAGACCTCGTTCGTCATCGTGAGAGTGAGCTGGCGGCGCTGCACGGCTTCGGGGCCCTCGTAAGTGGCTTCGAGCTGAGAGTCCATCCACTTGTGCCCGAGAAAGCCGGGGCAGTCTTCGGTGATGCCGTAGCCGCCCATGAGGCTCACAGCTTCGCGAAGCATGTTGGAACCGTGGCCGGTGTTCCAGAGCTTGGTGGCCGGGCAATAGACGTTGGCCACCGAGTCGAGCAGGATGAAGCGCACGAGTTTGTCCTTTTCGAGCGCGTTCAGGCGCGCTTCGTCGCGCTTTTCCGGCGGGAGAGACCTCAGCTCCAGGCACTCGAGGGCCTCTTTCTGCAACGCCCGCAAGTGCTTCAGCGCCGCGCGCCCTTCGAGCCCTTTCACGGCGAAGAGTTCGTCCTTCTCCCGCTCGAGCGGGTCGAGTTCGTCGAACAGCCGCGCCGCCGCGAAGCCCAACGACGCGCTGGCCTCGCCCGTGGCCCACACGTCAAGCAAGCGGTGCAGCACATCCTCCTTCTGCTGCAAACCAAGTTCGTAGCGCGGGGAGCCCTGCGTGATCCCGGCGCCGCCGCGGAAGCGCCCGCGCTGATAACGGATCACCGGCTCGACCGCTGAGAGCAGCTTGGCCGCGGTCATCAAGCCCACGGTCACGCGCGTGCGCCGAAACACGGCCTCGATAATCTCCGCGTGGCTGTAATTCGGCACGATGACGCCGTCCTTCACCGTGTAGCCGCCGATGATTCGGCTGGCAGGCACGCGCATGCTGAAAATCGGGTCCGAGGTGGAGGAAAGCTGGTGCACCAGCTTGCGCGTCGGCGTGCCGCGGTCGAACGTTCCCGGGTCGGTCTCCTCCAAGATCACCATGCAGGAGCCGTCGATGCGCGCATCGCCTGAATCCACCGCCGCGGTGACGAAGTTGGCGAAGCCCATGTTGGTGATGAAGCGGCCGCGCTTGTTCACTTCGAGGATGGGTTCTTTGCCCTCCGGCCATTCGGCGACAGTCACTTTGCCCGAAAGCAGGCCGGTTTCGACGCCGACGTAAGGCAGCGGCTCGGTGAGGCAGAAGGCGCCCCGCCACGGCTTCTCGCCGGGCTTGGGGACGCACCGCGCCATATACGTTTCGCGCTGCTCGCGTGTGCCGCGTTCGTGAATCGGCGCGAGCGCCAAGCAGCCGGCCATACTGGCCGTGGCCGCGCCGGCGTCCACCCAGGCAAGCTCGAAGGCCACCAGAGCCATCGCCAGATTTTTCGGTCCCTCGATATAGCCGCCCTCCGCCGGATCCATGAACACGCTGGTGAGCCCGGCGTTATCGAACTCGGGCAGCAGGGCGTTCTTCTCGGCCGTCCATTCGTGGGAGTGGCGGCCGCCCGCGGCCACCAGGCGAGCGATGGGTCCGCGAGCCACGCCGCGCGCCGACTGCACCAGCATCTGCAGATCGTAGCGTTCGGCAAAGCGCCACAGAATTTGCCGGACCTCATCGCCCGGCAGCGTGCGCAGAGCTTCGGCGGGTCGGTCTTTGCCGGCGGCTGAAAACATGGCAGGCCTCTCCTCGCGGTAGTCCATTCTAAGCGGAGCAACTTACTCTACCAGCGCGCCGGGGCGCAAGCAACGTCGTTCCTTGGTAGTGGGTCAGCTTCCGGGCAGCGCGTTAATCAGGACTTAGCCGGTGAGTCTGTCCTATACTTCCCGCTAGGCTCGCTTGTCGTGCGCTGCAACAACGCAGCACGGTGCGGCTGCAGCACTCTTGAAGAGCGCTCTATGAAAGCGATTGTATACACACAATACGGACCACCGGATGTGCTGCAGTTCACGGAGGTTGCAACACCTACGCCTGCGGACAATGAGGTCTTGATAAAGCTTTGCGCGGCATCTGTAAATCCACTGGACTGGTACCTCATGAGAGGTGAACCGTTTCTCGCCCGCCCAATGATGGGGGGGCTGCTCAAACCAAAGGTCACACGACCAGGCGTTGATCTGGCCGGACAGGTTGAGGCCGTTGGCAGGAACGTAACGCAGTTCAAACCAGGCGACGAGGTATTCGGCGCATGCCGAGGGGCCTTTGCCGAGTATGCGTGTGCTATTGAAGACAAATTGGCGCTGAAGCCAGCCAACATATCGTTTGAGGACGCAGCAGCCGTACCCGTGGCGGCAATCACTGCCCTTCAAGGTCTTCGTGATAAGGGACGGATCCAGCAAGGCCAGAAGGTTCTGGTTGATGGCGCGTCCGGTGGTGTGGGTACGTTTGCGGTCCAGATTGCCAAATCGTTCGGGGCTGAAGTCACTGCCGTGTGCAGCACGAGGAATGTGGACAGAGCGCGATCGCTTGGCGCAGACCACGTCATTGACTACACTCGAGAAGATTTCACGAGAAGTGGGCAGCGTTACGATCTGATCCTGGGTGCGAACGCCTATCATTCGATTTTCGATTACCGGCGTGCGCTGAATCAGGACGGAATTTTTGTTGGGGCCGGAGGGAGAGGTGGTTTGGTTCAAATGCTCCAAGCGATGTTACTGGTAACCTTACTGTCACGGATTGGGCGGAAGAAGATGTGTCTCTTTTTGGCGAAAGTCAACAAGAAGGATTTAGTTTTTCTGAAAGACCTTCTTGAAGCCCGAAAGATTGTACCCGTCATAGACAGACGTTACCCGTTAAGCCGAGTGGCTGAAGCTCTCCGCTATCTTGAAGAAGGACACGCGCAAGGGAAAGTGGTAATAACCTTTGACCGTACCCAAGGCACTTAACAAAGCGCTGCGCCAGTTTGAACCCACCGCACTGCCCTTGTTGACGGTGTGAAGCACCCGGTGATATTCTCCGGCATGGCCGCCGATATTCGGAGTCTCGCCGTGCTGAAATATATACTCGACAAGGCCAGAGAATTGCTCAACAGGGCCAGAAAATGGAACTCGCTCGCGGACAGTGCGTTCTACCCTGTACGTTACCTGAGCGTTCCATTGTGGAAGCCCTGGCGGGACTACCAACGCTAGATTTGCCGCTGAAGCAGGCCCTCCGCTATAGTCAGTAGTTCTTCGACCATGCATCTGCTGGAACAGAGCATCCGGCGTTACGAGCACCGCCGCTGGACGACGGACGACAACCGCATGGTGCGCCCCTTCGAATGGGGGCTCCAGCACATTGGCGGACGGCCCGATGAGCCGGATCCTCGCGGCTTCTTGCACGCCTGGGCCGATGAGGTCGTGGCCGCGAGCGCGCAGTGGTTCGCCTGCCCCTCCGCGCCGGACTATCGCCTGCGGGACGACGTCCTGACGTTTTCGAGCTTCATCCCGTCGCCCTTCAAAGAGAACAACACCGTCCACGCACAATTCTTCCTGGCGCGCAGATCGGGGCCGGCCGTCGTGGTCCTGCCGAACTGGAACGCCAAATGGGAAGGACAACGCACCTTATGCCGCTGGCTGCAAGAGCTCGGCATCACGGTCTTGCGCTTGAGCCTGCCGTATCACGATCGGCGAATGCCTGCGGGACAGCAACGCGCCGACCAGCTCGTCGGTCCCAACATCGGCCTGACTTTGCAGGCGAACCGCCAGGCCGTGACCGACGCCCGTCAATGCTTCCGCTGGCTCGAGCAGCAGGGTTACACGCGCCTCGGCATCCTGGGAACAAGCATCGGCTCGGCCATCGGCTATATCGCCATGGCCCACGACCCCGCGATTCGCGCCGGGGGTTTCTTCCACGTTTCCACCTACTTCGCCGACGTCGTGCGCTCAGGCATGACCACCAACCACGTCTGGGAAGGCCTGCGCGGCAGCGTCGGCGTGGACGAGCTGCGCCACTACTGGGCGCCCATCAGCCCCGTGCCTTACGTCGAGCGCGGCCTGGGGGCAGGGAAGCCGTGCTTCATGGTTTATGGGAAATACGACCCGACGTTCGTCGTCGAGCTCACCCTGCAGATGTTCGCGGCCCTGCGCGCCCACGGATCCGACCCGCGCACCCTCGGGCTCCCCTGCGGCCATTATTCACTGGAATTACCGCCGTTCGGTTACATCGCGGGCATCCGCATGGGCATGTTCTTCCTCGACGCCCTCGCCTGAGGCCGCTTGCGCGGCAAACCAACCTTCCCACGTTCCAAGCTGCAATCGCTCTTGCCTCCCTCTGCTCTCTTGCTATAATCCCGGCGGGGAAGTTACTCGCTTGGCAAGTGGGCCCTGTGGTGCCAACCGTTCGCCGGATCATCTGGCGGGGGTGTTGGCGGAAGATCTAGTCTCGACAACAAAAATAAAGGGGGATCGATGCATCGCTCGAAGTGCGTTCTGTGGACTCTTGTGGTCTTACTTGTTTTTGGCTTTGCGCAAATCACCATGGCGCAATCGCGGCATGTCGGCGCTCACGTTATGGTGCCTCGGTCGAGTATCCAGCATCCCGGGGATGTCGGCGTCAACGCTCACACTCATCTACTTGTCATGATGCCCAACGCGGGCGCTTTCCAAGGTGAAGTACAGCCTCAGGAGTTGCCCCCGTTCCTGGGTTACTTCTTTGAGACTCCGGCTTCCATCGCTTGCGTCTATCGCCTCGTATCGCACCCCACGCCCGGCTGCGATCCTGACGTGACCACGCATAACCCCTCCGGCGGCTCCGGCGCCATCGCTGTCGTGGACGCCTATGACGATCCCAACGCGGCCGCCGACCTGGCCACGTTCTCAACCCAGTTCGGCCTGCCGCCCGCTGACTTGACCGTCGTTTTCTCGACCGGCACGCGGCCAGCCCTCGATCCCAGTGGCGGTTGGGAACTGGAGGAGTCGCTGGACATCGAGTGGGCTCACGCCATGGCGCCCAACGCTCGGATCTTCCTCGTGGAGGCCCCGTCAAATAATCTTGGCGACCTCTTGAACGCGGTTATCCTGGCCTCCAACCTCGTCGCGGCCAACGGCGGCGGCGAAGTCTCCATGAGTTTCGGCAGCGGCGAATTCCTTAACGAAACGCAATACGATTTCGTCTTCACTACCCGAGGCGTGGTCTATTTGGCTTCCGCAGGAGATAACCCCGGCGTCGGATGGCCCAGCGCTTCGCCCAACGTCGTCTCCGCCGGTGGCACCACGATATCCCGCGACTCGGATACCGGTGTTTTCCTCTCGGAGAACGCTTGGCAGGATACCGGCGGTGGACCGAGCCAAGTCGAGCCGCGCCCGCACTTCCAAGACCGCATCGCCTACATCGTTGGCGCGGTCCGCGGCACGCCCGATCTCTCCTTCGACGCCAACCCGAACACCGGTGTCTGGGTCGTTGACACCAACCTGTTTGAAGGGCAGCCCGGCGGATGGTTCGTCGTCGGCGGCACCAGCGTTTCTTCGCCTTCGCTCGCCGGCATCATCAACTCCGCCGGCAAATTCTCGCCTTCGAGCCAGGCGGAAAACGCCTTGATCTATGGCAACCTCTTCCGCGCGCGGAACGACTTCCGCGACATCGTTTACGGCAATTGCGGCCTGAACATCGGCACCTTCGCTACCCCCGGCTGGGATTTCTGCACCGGCGTCGGCAGCGACATCGGCCTCGACGGCAAGTAGCTCTGTTCTTTTCCCATGTAGCGCAGACCTGTTTTTCAAGGTCTGCGGCTTCTCCGGGCAGGCGGGTGGCCGACCCGTGAGATCGTTGAGACGACGGGGGTGCCGCACCCTTCGGTCTTAAGGGTGCGGGTTTCGACTTTTTCCCTTCGTTGCGCGGGCGCCCCACAGGTCGGGCTTACCTGTGGGGAATTGTGTTTCTCGGTAGCACGGGCTTTCAGCCTGTGTGTTCCGCCCGCGCCCTGTAGCCGCGGTCTTTAGACCGCGGGCTTCGCTTGTGACGGCGTCTCTAGCCGTGTAGCGCCGTGCCGTGTGCGTCCCGACGCCCTTGTCGGGAAGACCGCGGGCCTCTCTTTTGTTCTGTAGCGCAGGGCTGGCTTACCAGCCCTGCGGCTTTCTCTTCCGATTTAGCGCGCGCCTCCCATGTAGCTCAGGTCTTCCGCGGTTTGAGCGTCCCGACGCCCGTTGTCGGGACGCACAACCTTCCAACGTTTCAACGTTCTAACCTTCCAACCTTCTCTTCCCGCATCGCCTGCCACCCGGTAAGCCTCTCCGCCGCCTGCCGCCCCTTCGCCCCGCCGATCTCGCCCGTCCTTGTGCGCGTTCGGCGCTTCGCTGTGCGTTTTCAGCGCCCACTGGAGCATCGCTTTCATCGTCCTCGTGCAACTCAACCGTGCGATAGCTTCTCGACTTCGCTTTCGTACGCGCCGCTGAACCCGCGGAGTAGTGCCGGGTCATCTCGTTGTGCGCTGGAGCAATTGTGGTGGCTTTGCAGTGCCGAGGCAAAACAAATGACGCACAGTTCTGTTTCCAGTAGGCTTCTCCGAACCCTGAGTAGGAAGTGGTTAGGGGCTGCTGTTCCAGCCAGCTTGACATCTGAAGGTGACAAAACGTAGATTCCCCGGTCGTCAACCGTCTGAGGGCACCCGATGGCACAGCCGGTGTGCGAGGAGCCCCGATCGGGAGGCTGTCATGGCGATTCTAGTTGTCGGTTCCACAGGTCTTGTTGGTGGAGAGATCGCCCTTAAACTTCAGCGGCGAGGGCACAAGGTCGGTGCTTTAGTGCGGGGAGGTTCAAGCAATGCAAGAGCCAAACGGCTCCTGGAGGCTGGGGTCGAAGTTATTGATGGCGACTTGACCTGCTCCGAAACAGTCGCCAGTGCGTGCAAGGGTGTGGAGATTGTGATTTCTACCGCCACCTCTATGCCTTCGGGGGCAAACGATGGGTTGAGGCGCGTGGACCATGAGGGGACTCTGGCACTGATCGACGCCGCGACGCGTCAGAACGTGAAAAGGTTTGTCTACGTTTCGTATTCTGGGAACATCCGCGAGGATTCTCCGCTCGAGAGTGCCAAGCGCGGTTGTGAACACCGTCTGCTCGCGGGCACAACGGAAGCAGTGATTCTGCGGCCTTCGTACTTTATGGAAATGTGGCTCAGCGCGGCATTAGGATTTGATCCGGTCAATGGCGCAGTCCGTATCTACGGCTCGGGCGACGCGAAAGTCAGCTACATATCGGCATCCAATGTGGCTGATTTTGCTGTCACAGCCGCCACGAGAGAATATGCCAACAAGAACACGATCCTAGAAATGGGCGGTCCGGAAGCTTTGTCGCAAAGGGAGGCAGTGCGAATCTTTGAGCAGGCGCTGAACAAGAGAATCAAGATGGATGAAGTGCCATTCGAGGCTATCGAGGCGCAGCATCGGTCTTCCGATCCTCTTCAGAAGTCCTTCGGTGGACTCATCCTTGCCTACGTGAAGGGAGACGTGGTAAAAGAGGCCGCCGCACTTGCCCACAAGTACGGGATTCGATTGCGCTCCGTGAGCGAGTACGCTTCCGGTTTTCGCGCGCAAGTAGCCGGCGACGACGCCTGAGATCCGCTCTGAGGCGCAGGACCGATCTGCACGTCCCCTCCGTCAAGAGGGCACAGCCTCCAGGATATGAAACTGCGATTGCTGGGTATTGCTTTGCTGCTATACCTCCTTTCATATGCTGAAGAATCTGATTGATTCAGGCTATGGCAGCCGTTTCCGAAGCGAATTGTATCGCGGGCGCACGCCGGAGATCCCCGAGCAAAGCTTGAAAGCCTGCCTGAGGGCGCAACGGAGCCATCTCCGGATCTGAAGAAATCCAGTGCAGGTCGCTCCAGCCTGACTCGACCGCCTTGCACAGGTAATCGAGCGCGACGTTCTGGTCTCCAAGCCGCATGTACCCGGCCGCTATAGCGTAGTACAACTGCCCAAGCGTCCCTTCCCAAAGCCAGGTCTGCGGGCTCCCGGCAACCTGGGTGGCCTGCTTCACGGCCTCCTCCAGCAGCTCGCGTGCGCGGTTGCATTCGCCCAGCGCCGCGTGGGCCGCGCCCATCCCCGCCAGGGTGCGAGTGAAAACGCGTTGATATCCCAACATACGAGGGAATTCCTTGACCATACGGGACGCGCGGCGGAACTCTGCCAGTGCCGCTTCAACAGGGCCCTCCCGCAAGAGCAGATCCCCCAAGCCGCACGCAGTCAATGCCATGAAGGCTTCGCGATAGACGTGATCACAGGATTCCAATGAGGTGATGGCGGCAGTGCAGATCTCGTGCGCCTTTTCCCACTCACCACGGCGCAGCGAGGTGACCCCCAGGATCATCTCCGACCCGACGAAATATCCGAAACCAGGTCCGCGACGCTCAACTTCGAGGCACTCCAGCAGAAATTGCTCGGCGCGGTCATATTCCCCGCACATCAGCGCAATTTCACCAAGACACAGCCAAGCAGCTCCCCAGCGAGGGTCCACTAGCGTTGTGTCCAGAAAATGCCTCACGGCGTGCTGGTAGGCGGCGGGGTC
>Ga0187885_10001224_pt1 | contig 28871 bp, 27 predicted proteins | sample June2016WEW_20_1_3_FD_132970 | JGI IMG/M metagenome (GOLD analysis project Ga0187885, IMG submission 132970) | Peatland microbial communities from SPRUCE experiment site at the Marcell Experimental Forest, Minnesota, USA - June2016WEW_20_100 | ecosystem: Environmental > Terrestrial > Soil >...
ACTCCTACTTCCAGTATCCCTCACCGATATACGGCGGCCGCGAGCGAAAAGTTCACAACGTTGGAAATTTTCCTCGCCACGTAGTTTGGACGAATCGTACCCAGCGACGTAAGCGGCTCTCGTCTTCCCTTCACAGTAATTCACATCCGTTCACAGTAATTCACGTCACGTTCAAAACCGTGTTCAGGTTTCTTTGCGATTTACAAAAACCGCAACGGCGAAAACGCTTCCATATCGAAATCGGGGGACTTCCCCTTCAACAGTTGGGTCATGACCAGCGCGGTCACGGGCGCAAGCATGATCCCGTCGCGATAGTGTCCGGTCGCTGCGTAGTATCCCGACAGAGAAGTTGCTCCGAGGATGGGAAGTCCGTCCGGCGAGCCCGGACGCAATCCTGCCCAGGCATCGTGAATGCGCATCTTGCCGATCTCCGGCACAACATTCATCGCAGCCCGCTGCAGGCGCTGCACGGTATCGGCATCCACGTGCTTGTCAAAGCCGGCTTCCTCGACCGTTGCCCCCAGCAGCATGCGTCCGTCACTGCGCGGAATGATGTAGACCTCAGGAGTGCGCACCACATGCCGAATCAGCGGGCCGGAGGCATGCGCACCCGCTTGCGGCACCATGCAGACCATCTGTCCCTTCACGGGACGAGTCGGCATTCCAAGGGGTTTGATTTGCGACGCCCATGCTCCCGCACAGTTCACCACTGCCGCCGCCATATAGAATGCCTTCGTCGTACGCGCACCGGTAGTTCGGCCGCCCAGCACGGCAACTTCAGTGACGGCCGAACCGGTCACGAAGTCAACGCCGAGCTTCCGTGCGGATTTCTCCAGCGCGCTGGCCAGCTTGCGCGGATCGACACTACACTCCGGCAGAAGATAAGCACGCCCGCGCAAGGCAATCAGCGGCTCCAACTGCGCCAGTTCTTCATCATGCAGCGGTCGCGCGCCTTCGCACGCCGGCAGCTCGCCATCGCCGAGGAACGCGATCGTTCCGTCCTCGCGCAGGTCAGGCGACTCAAATGCCTCCGCCCGTAGCTCTGAGATAAACTGCGGATACATGCGCCCACTGGCGGCAATCATCTTGGACATCGCCGGAGGATTCTCCGGATCGCAGTGCGCGATCATGCCGCCAGCGGCGTGCGTAGCCTCGCGGGCAGGTTCAGATTTCTCCACGACGAGAACGCTCGCACCGCTGTGCCGCAAGCTCCTTGCCAGCGCCAGCCCAATTACGCCTCCGCCAATGATGACAACATCCCAGGTCTTCACCCTTCGATTGTAGAGGAGGACTGACGGCGAAGGTCAGTACTGCACAGGCGATGGATGTAGTACAGAGCTTTTCTGCAGCAGCCGTCACCCGACGAAAATCGCTGCACGGGCGACGGTCATAGTGCGGTAATGAAATGCGTGCCGCGCGTGGGTGGCTCTTCCAGGCAGTTTGACTAGGATGTCCCGGTGGGAGAAAATACATCAGGCGCTGGATTCTCAGCGTCATCCTTTCGCAAGTGGGCCTGTGGCGCAGCTGGGAGCGCGCTTCCATGGCATGGAAGAGGTCGCCGGTTCGATCCCGGCCAGGTCCACCAAACTCCTCAATAAATCAGACGGGGCGGTTGATAACCGGCGCGGCGTTTGTGGTGTTCTTTGCGTCATAACCTGCCGTTCTGGCGCTGCGCTTCGCTTCCATCCCAACGTGACCGAACCTTTCCAGCCTTCGGCTGAATGATCTGCAATTGCCACGACACTGGAATCCGACTTGCCATGCTTCGCCAGTTCGGCGATTCAGGTAGTTAGAAGTTGCCGCGAGCATGGCCGAGGCAGCTTGTGATAACTTTTCAGGTACTCTGAGCTTCAACTTGAGAACCTGGACTTTAGAATAGCGGCTGTATCGCTTTCGAACCGAATGATTTTGGCCTTCGAGAGGTTATGGTGAAAAGCATTCTAGTTCGCTGTATCGCGATTCTGTTCGTCGCAGCTGCGGTCATCTCGGTTGACGCGCAAGACACGGACACCTACGAGCAAGCTCCGGCTCGTAAATCCGCGACGAAGGTTCTTCCCGACATGCCACCCTACATGGTCTGCTTCGGCGACGGACCCAAGTGGAGCATAGAGTTCGTCTCTTGGGGCGTGCGCTATATTGGCGGCGTCAATCAGCCGGATCAGGACTTTCTGGGCGGCTTTTTCTGGGAAGCGGACGAGAAGGTCTGGGTGTGGCAGATGGCCAGCGGTAATGCGCTGTCGGCCAAAATCCGGAAGGCCTCGTGCACTGAAGCTGGGGCCAGCCAGACGTACCCCTACGCAGCGCTGGTGTATTTGCCGCAGGGCGACATACTAGGCGGCTGCTGCCGCAAATTGAAGCCGGGGGAAGCTCCAGTCTCGCCGCAGAATGCCCCGGCCATCAAGACTCCGACAAAGTAACGGCGCCAGGCAACGGGGCGTGCTAATTGCGCTTCCCCGGCAGTTGAGCCCCAGAGATGGAAGCGTCAAGCAACTCCATGTAGTGCATCACCGGCAACGGACGTCCTGCTTCATTCAACAGCGCCCCGATTTGCAATTGGCATCCAGGATTGCCCGTCGCTACCGCGTCAGCCGAAGTCGCGACAATTTTCTCCACCTTGCGCTGGCCCAGTTGGTGGGCCGTCTCCGACTGAACTAGACCGTAGAGACCTGCTGACCCACAGCAGAGTGCGGCCTCGGAAATCTCCAACAATTCCAGTCCGGGGATGGTACGCAGCATGGCGCGCGGCTGTTCGCGCAGTCCCTGGGCATGCTGCAGGTGACATGGATCGTGGAATGCAACCTTCAATGCCATCGGGTGCCGTGGCGCGCGCGGCTGCAACTCCGCCATCACCTCCGATACGTCCTTGCATTTCGCGGAAAACGCAATGGCACGGTCGCGATACTTGGGATCATCCCGCAGCAGGTACCCATAGTCTTTGAGCGTGTGTCCGCAACCTGCGGCGTTCACCACGATGGTATCGACCGCCAACGGCTCGAAGAGGTCGATCAGCTTGCGCGCGCTGTCGAGAGCGTCACGTTCCTGGCCAAGGTCCATCATCAGGGCGCCGCAACAACCCTGCTCCGGCGGTACCAGCACTTCACAGCCCTCGGCCGCTAGGACGCGGGCGGTCGCCGCGTTTACCTGTCCCATGAAAACGCTTTGTACGCAGCCGGTCAACATGGCGACAGTGCGGCGCTTCTCGCCCTGCGCAGCGATGCGCGGCGGCAAGCTTGCCACCGTGGCATTGTGCGACAAATCAGGCAGCATCTTCTCCATGGCACGCAAGCTACGGGGCAGCAATGACGTCAGGCCCGTGGCCCGCGCGAGTTTTTGCAAGCCCAGCCGTTGATAAGCGCGAAGTGGCAAAATCATCTTGCGCATGCGCTCGGGCCGGCTGAAGACCGCGGCAATCATCCGCCGCAACATCCGCTCATGCAGCGGCCGGCGATATTGCCGCTCCACTTGTCCACGCATGGCTTCGATCAGCTTGCCGTACTTCAGCCCAGACGGACATGACGTGGCACAAGCCATGCATCCCAGGCAATGGTCGAAATGCGATACGTACAGGTCAGTCAGTTCCGCCTCGCCCGCGATCGCCATGTTCATCAGATGAATGCGGCCACGCGGTGAGTCCTGCTCCTTGCCCCACAGAGTGTAGGTGGGGCAGGTTTGCAAGCAAAAGCCGCAATGGACGCAAGCATTCAAGAGCTCCGCGTCCGGGGGATGATACTGATCGAAAATATTCTTGCTGGCGGTCGACGGCGTTGCGAGCTGCGTTGTCATATGCCCCCCACGAAACGTCCCGGATTCAGAGTCTCGCCCGGGTCGAATTTCTGCTTAATTCTGAGCATCAGCGGAAGCGCATCTTTGATGGTGCCCCAAACATCCATTTCGCTCTTCATCGTTACCGGGCACTGCGCAACAGTGAGTGTTCCTCCCAGGCGGTCGACCTCACTGCGCAGAAAGCTCAGTACAATCATCAGCGTGTGCTGGCCGGCGGCATCCAGGCGCACTTCAGCCAGCCCGGTGCCTTGTGCTACCAGAGTGAACGCAACGTCGGCCGCCTTCGTGTGCAGGAAAAGAGCATCGCAAAGCGATCCAATCTGCGAAGGCAGGACACAGCATTTGCAGATCACCGAGCTGGCGGCATTGGCAAACAGTTTCTGCCGCTCCATCCAGACATCGCCACTACAATCCACAAACTCGTGAGCGCCCGCGATGCGGCGAAGCTTCACATATTGGTCCTGCAGCGATTCCGGGATGCCCTCGAATCGTATGTGGACAAAGATCTGGTCCTCGCGGCGCGCGCGAATCTGTAGCCCGGTGTAGACCAGGTGTGAATCCAGAATAGCGAGCACCAGTTTTTCCGCTTCCGACGCTGTAGGTAGCATGGCAGCGAAAGTGGACGTGGCCACGGGAATGGGGTGCAGGCGGAACACGGCTCGGGTGATTACGCCCAGCGTGCCCAGCGAACCGATGGCAAGTTTGGTGAGGTCATAGCCGGCAACGTTCTTGACGACCTTGCCTCCTGCCTTAATTACGCTTCCGTCCGGCAGCGCCATTTCCAGACCAAGCACCAAGTCGCGAATAGCGCCGTAGCGAATACGCAGGGTCCCACTCTCCGCCGTTGCCAGTACGCCGCCGACCGTGGCCTGCTCCGGTTGCCTGGGATCAGCGCCCAACTGCTGACCGTGCTCGCGGACCACACTTTGCAACTTGTCGATGGTGCAGCCGGCTTCCACCGTCACCGTCATGTCGCCCCAGGCATGTTCAATCACCTGGTTGAGCCGCTCCAGCGAGAGGACAAAGTCCGCCTGGCGCGGACGATTTCCCAACCCCAACTGGGTGCCTCCACCTCGCGGAATGATGGTGAGTCCGGCGGAGCCGCAGTAACGCAGCACCCGCGCAACTTCCTGCGCCGTGCCGGGTGCAATCACGCCGGCGGGTTGTAACGCGTCCACAGCATCCTCTGGCGTCGCCGGACGCAGGTGTTCCGCGCCGACGATCGCACTTAGTTCGGTCCACGCTTCGTTGTTTTGTACTCGAGCTTGGCTCATGATTTAACTCCCGTTTGCATCGCCGGTTCCTCAGCTAGTACCGCTGTGCCAGCCCCGCTAACTCGATCGGATGTGGTTCGTACGCGACCGGCCTTTGCAGCTTCGCGTCGGTGCCGGGAAACATCTTCGTCGGATTGCAGAGGTCGTACGGATCGAAGGCCGAGCGCAGGCGCTGCATGGCGTCCAGGTCGGCTGGGGAAAACATGACCGGCATGAACATCTTTTTCTCTTCGCCGATCCCATGTTCTCCGGTGATGGACCCACCCGCATCCACGCACAGGCGCAAAATATCCTCGGCCAGGGTCATGGCTCGTTCCTCCTGCCCGGCAATGCGGCGGTCGTACAGTACCAGTGGGTGAAGGTTGCCGTCTCCGGCATGAAAGACGTTCGCCACGCGCAGCCCCGCGTCGGCGCTGAGGCGATCAATTTCTCCCAGGACCCTCGGTAATGCGGTACGCGGGATGACGCCGTCCTGCACCAGGTAATTCGGAGAGATCCGTCCCACGGCTGCAAATGCCGCTTTACGACCTTTCCACACCGCCATTCGTTCCGGCTCGGACTTCGCGAGGCGCATCTCCCAAGCTCCGCACTCTTTGCAGATCGGTCCGACCTTCTCCATCAGAAGCTCGACTTCGCGAGCGGAGCCGTCGAGTTCCACCAGCAGCAACGCCTGACAGTTGGGATAATTGGCATGAACCGCCGCTTCAGCGGCCTCCAGGGCCAGCCGATCCATGATCTCCATGGCTGCGGGAAACATTCCCGAAGCGATGATGTTGCTGACGGCCGCGCCCGCTTCGCTGCTGGAATTGAACGCTGCCATCAATACCTGTGTGGTTTCAGGTTTCTTGATGACTCGCAGCGTGACCTTAGTAATGATCCCGAACGTTCCCTCTGAACCGACGAAAGCGCCCACCAGGTCGTAGCCCGGCTGGTCCATCGTCGTACCGCCCAGGTTGAGAAGAGTGCCGTCGGAGAGCACAACCTCGAGTCCGAGAATGTAGGTCGTGGTTACTCCATACTTAAAGCAGTGCGCGCCGCCGGAGTTCTCCGCCACGTTGCCGGCTACGGTGCAGACTACCTGCGAGGATGGGTCGGGTGCATAGAAGTAGCCATAACCGGAAACCGCCGCGGTGATAGCGGAATTGGTCACGCCGGGCTCGACCACTACACGCGCGTTAGGCAGATCAACCTCAAGAATGCGATTCATTCGGGTGACGCTGATCACGACGCCGCCCTTTACCGGCAGTGCTCCCCCGCTTAGTCCGGTGCCCGAGCCGCGCGCAACCATCGGGATTTTCTCCTGGTAGCACAGCTTCACAATGGCCTGCATTTCTTTCGCGGTTGCGGGCAGAAGAACAAGGTCAGGAACTACGCGGAACAAAGTCAAGCCGTCGCATTCGTACGTCCGGAGCTGCTCAGGCCCACTCACCAGGCCGGCATCTCCAACGATGGAACGAAATTCACTTACCAACCGAGCGTTCATTCAACACCTCGATGGCGCCACGCGGGCCTTAGGATGGAAGATTGAAGTACCCAAAGAGATCTCCCGAACTGGGACACGGTTAGTTTTTAGCACCCCCGCATCCGAGCGGCGGTGACGGCGGTCACACTACAGGATGTCAACGAACGTCAGCTGGAATGGGAGCGACTGCAGGCGGGTAGCAAGGTCAGATTTCCAGACCAGTCATCAGGGGAGCGCCAGGGCTTCGTTAGTCGGGGCCGGAGCAGCGGCTCTCATCTGATCAAGCAATGCAAGCACACTGGCCGATTGAACGTTGTCGTCCTTCGTCTGAGCCGATGCCGCGACGTCGGAATAGAACTGCAGGATGTTGTCACGCAGTTCCGGCGTCGCACGGTCGAACTTGCTCTTGGCCAGCTGACCCAGCAACTTGTCATAGGTTTGGTCGGTGAGCGAATATTCCTCCACCATGGTCGGATTGCCGCTGTCGAGGTCACAGTTGGCCAGCACGAGCGTGTCCGTGCCCACTTCCTTGAGAAAAGCTCGGTATTGATCGACAGTCGTATTGACGCTCTTGATGTACATATCCTCTGTTTGCGCAGTCGGGTTATTGAACGCCAACCCTTTAAAGGGTCCGATCTTTGGCATGAATCGCAGGAGGGTTGACAGAATCCGCGTACCCACGCCCGGCTGCTTGTAATCCTTCCCCCACTCCTTTTCATAACTGGAGCGGGAAAGACGGTAGAGAAACTTTTGCTTCGCGAAATCGGGCGTTTCGCGCATCAGGTCTTTTTTGTGGGTTTGCAGCGCTACTTGGGTCATCTCCGGGATCAGCCGGCTGACGGAGTACCGATACGAGCTGATGGAAAGGTCCTCGTGGGGCAGCACGTCTTTCAGTTCCAGTCCGTAGACGATCGGGAAGACCCGCTCCAGCAGGCCTTTGGACACTTGGAACCCAATGAAATCATGGTACTGTTGCGAGGCATAACGATTGTGCGCTACTTGCACAGTGTCGAAGCCAAACTCGGTTTTCAGGTGCGCGGTTTTGTTGTCCGCATACCGGACTGAAGATCCATACTTCGCCCGCAGCTTGGGATAGCGGATCGCCACGGCATGGTTGACGGCCGGGTGGCCGGCAATGTCCGATGCATAATGCGAAAGCGCGCCCAGCGCAAACGCGTACTCATCCGGGTCATTGCTCTGTACCAACAGCTCGCGAACGAAATCTCCGGTGCGAACATAGTGCACCAGGTCGCTGAATTCGCGGCTGCCGAACGGGTAGTAGCCCAGGTCTTGAATGACCGCGCCGCCATAGGCGTAGGCGTGCGCTTCCTTAATCTGATCTTCCGAGAGACCGGGATATCGCTGAAGAATCAATGTCCGGATCTCGTCCGTCCACAGCAAGTCAACGATCTCCTCGTGGGTCAGCACGGAATACGCTGACACACTGCTGCTACACATCAGCGTTATCAGCAGCAGCGCAATCGCGCGACCCGGAAGGTTCCGGAAGCCATGTCCGATCGCCTTAGACACAGCTTGTCCGGCGCTTCGTGGCAGAACCGGGTTGTGTGCGACTATCATCTCCAAGCTTCCGCGCCAGGGATTCTACGATGGCCGTGATTGATCAGCCTTCTACTTCACCCCTTGCCAATATGAATGTCGGAGAGGTAATGCATGAGCCCAAAGACATTCAGCAGCCACAACACCACGGCGATGGTTACCACGGCATTCAAGATCGACTTTATGGAGCTTGCCATGGGGATGAAGCGATCCACCAGCCACAAGAGGACTCCGACAACGACCAGAACCAGGACAACTTGAAGTAACGGCATACTCTATTACCTTTCTGTACTCCGATAAGATTGTTTCTTTGTTGCTCTGGTTGTTGTTTCAGAGCACCTCGGGTTAATGAATCGCAGGCTGCGCGGGCGGTATCGAGCCGCTTGCCAGACGTGATGAGAAGGCGATTCTACGAGGATAGCTGGAGCGCAGTTGCGGACGCTCCCACGGGCCGGTTTGTATGTTGGGTTGAAAAATGTAAGTCCGTTGTGCTCCGCAGTCGCAACAATGCTGGAACGAAATTCCCTCTTCGCCGCAACGTACCGGCCAACCAACGTTGGCGTGAGGGCACAAGCTTAGAAGTCGCAGCAATCTGCCGAATGCTTTCGGCAGCGCTGCGTCAAGCGGATAGTGGATTGTCGCACTCAAATGGCCTCCAGTTTACTGAGGTACACGTCTACCGTCTGAATTCAAGGTCAATCCGATTATCTTGGAAATGGCGCACCGCGTCTGGTCAAGACTGACCATTCACGAGGACTGCAACACATCATGCGATCGCTAGAGCGAGACGCTGATCGCAATGCCGACGCCAGGATAACTCTGGTTGTACATGTAATATCCGTTGTCAGCATAGACAACATAAACGTTGTCGGTTTCGTACCAGTTGTTTGCCCAGGAGCTGGGCCACGGGTCAACCAAGCTAAACCAGTAGCCGCTGTATTGGAAGCGCGGGAATCCGCCGACAACCATATAAGGTTGACTAAAGATGACAAAGGCGTGGCCCGAGCCAAAGTATCCGTTGTAACGGTTATCTGGAATACGGTAGCCGTTGTAGCCGCCGCGCTGTTGCCACGTGCGGTGGTCCGACTGCCAATTCCCTGACTGATGCCCCTGCCAGGCGGCTTGCTGGGCATGCTGCTGTTCCTGAGTATGTTGCGCCGGCTGCTGCTTGGCCTGCTGCTGTTGTGCGGGTTTGCTCTGGCTCGGCTGCTTAGCCTCCTGCTTTGGTTGTGCAGGTTTGTTCTGGCTCGGCTGCTTGGCCTCCTGCTTCGGTTGCGCAGGTTTGCTCTGGCTGGGCTGCTTGGCTTCCTGCTTTGGCTGGGCAGGTTTGCTCTGGCTCGGCTGCTTGGCCTGCTGTTGTGGCTCTGCGGGCTTGTTCTGGCTGGGCTGCTTGGCCTGCTGCTCCTGCTGCTGTGGTTGCTGCTTCTGCGGCTGAGCATGCTCTTGTTCCTGCTTCTGCTCCGGCTTCGCTTCTTCTTGTTTGTCCTGTGCGAACGCGGGAACAATGGTTCCGAGCGTCAGAAACAGGAATGCTGTTCCGAGAGTGGTCAGTGCTTTCATTGCTATAACCTCAAATACAGGCTAGGCGAACGAGAAGCGAATAGCTGTGTCGTTTTGACCGCTTTCTTGTTGGCCCCATTTGCGGGCAATTTAAGATGACTTTATTCGCGAAGAGGCCATCTTCTGCACGGTTATTGGGGGAAGCGCAGGATCGAAGAACTGGAATCGTTGCTGATCAAACATGCGCTTAAGAAAAAGAGTCCGCAAAACGGAAATCTCGCCGCAAGCCTTGACGCGCTGCGCGAAGGAATCTAGGCTGTTCCCACAATTCAATAATCTGAGGCAATTATGGACATAAGAACCGTAGGAGTAATCGGAGCGGGCACGATGGGCAACGGTATTGCCCACGTCTTCGCCAAAAGTCAGTACAAGGTCGTGCTGGTTGATGTGGAGCAACGCTTCGTCGATCGCGGACTGGAAACCATCCGCAAGAACATGGAGCGCGAGGTCTCGAAGGCCAAGCTTACGGCCGAGCAACGCGACCAGGCGCTAGGCCGCATCACCGCAGTGACCGACCGCAAGCAGCTGGCAAGTTGCGACTTCATCGTCGAGGCCGCCAGCGAACGCTTCGAGATCAAGGCCGAACTGTTCCGTGACCTCGACGGGATGTGCCGGCCGGAAGTAATCCTCAGCTCCAACACTTCGTCTATTTCGATTACCAAGCTGGCGGCGGTGACGAAGCGGCCCGACAAAGTCATCGGGATGCATTTCTTCAATCCCGTGCCGGTCATGAAGCTGGTTGAAGTGATCCGCGGACTGGCAAGCTCGAACGAGACCTACGCCACGGTAAAGGCTCTGGCTGAGAAGCTGGAGAAAACTCCGGTTGAGGTGAATGACGCTCCGGGATTCGTCTCGAACCGCGTGCTGATGCCGCTATTGAACGAAGCCATGTATGCCGTGATGGAGGGCGTCGCCACACCCGAAGCCGTGGATGAGGTCTTTAAGCTGGGAATGGCGCACCCTATGGGGCCGCTCACGCTGGCTGATTTTATCGGGCTCGACGTCTGCCTCGACATCATGCGCGTGATACAGTCCGGCCTCGGCGATCCCAAGTACCGGCCATGCCCGCTGCTTATCAAGATGGTGGACGCTGGATGGCTGGGCCGTAAATCAGGACGTGGCTTTTATAAATACTGATCGTCGCACGCGGCGCGTTCCAGATTCTAGCGGCGGGTGGTGACGAAAGCTCAGCTTCGGCTGGTGCCTTTGCGGCTTTTACCTTCTTGCGCTCTACGCAATGGATCAGCAGGCTCGTACTTCATTTGGGCTGACAGAATCTTCACCAGCTTCGCCAACACCTTGGTTCGCGCCCAGTACTTGTCATTGCCTTCGATCAGCGTCCAGGGTGCAGTGGCAGGGCTCGTCTTCACCAGCATCTGCTCCACTGCTTCTTCGTAGGCTGCCCATTTCTCGCGATTGCGCCAGTCTTCCTCTGTAAGCTTCCACGCCTTGTAGCCGATGGCTTTGCGCTCGTCGAAGCGGCGAAGCTGCTCCTCGCGCGAGATATGGATCCAGAATTTCACCAGGATCACACCGAAGTCTGCGAGTTGCCGTTCGAAGGAGTTGATCTCCTTGTAGGCACGCTTCCATTCGGCTTCGCTGGCAAATCCTTCCACGCGCTCCACCAGAACGCGGCCGTACCACGAGCGATCGAAGATGGCGATCTGTCCCCGCTCCGGCAGCCGTCTCCAGAAACGATATAGATAGTGCCGGGTTCGATCCTCGCCGAGCGGCGAGCTGATGGGATAAACGACATAGCCGCGCGGATCGAGCTTCTCGGTGATGCGCTTAATCGCGCCACCCTTGCCCGCCGCATCCCAGCCTTCGAACACGATAATGACCGGACGCTTCTGCAGGTAGACCTGATATCCCAGCTCCCGCAGTTGAATCTGCCGGCGCGTCACTTCGCGCACATACGACTGCCGATCCAGAGTGCAAGCAAGATCCACCGTCTCCAGCATTAGCGCCCACCTTCGGTCAAGGAATCCATGGCGGCGCGCAATTCGGCGTCTTTGGAGGACTCGGGAAGATCGATGCGCGTAGGCGCCTTGCAGCCCAAGCTCTTTTCGATCGCAGTGATGACGGTCTCAAGCACCTTCTTCCGGGTATACCACTTTGAGGTGGCTTCGACGATGCTCCAGGGCGCGTATTCTGACTCGGTCAGCTCCAACATTTCCTCCGTTGCCGCAAGGTACTGGCCGTATTTCTTGTGCCGGGCCCAGTCGGCCTTCGTCACGCGCCATGCTTCCATCGGGTTTTCTTGAATCATTTCGAAGCGTCCGCTCTGCTCCTTCTTACTGATGTGCAGAAAGAATTTCAGGATCACGGTGCCATCGTCGGCCAGCATGCGCTCAAATTCGATGGTGTCGCGGAACGCCTGCTTCCATGACTTCTCCGGAATCGTTCCCTCCACCCGCTCCTCGAGTACGCGACCGTACCAGCTATGATCGAAGATGACCATCTCGCCGCGGTTCGGCACCTTCAGCCAGAACCGCCACAACCACGGACGCTGCTGCTCGTAGGTTCTAGGCGCGGTGATGGGATACAGTTTGAAGCCTCGTGGATCCAGGCGCTGGGTCAGCGCCGATATCGTGGTTCCCTTGCCCGACGCGTCCCAGCCCTCGAAAACAATGAGCGTCGGCACACCGTTGTCCCAGCACGCTTTCTCCAAGTCATATAAACGCAACTGCAAACCGGGAACAACGCGCTTGTATTCCTCCCGTGAAAGCTTCTTCTTCAAGTTGATATTTTCGAGCATGGTGGAAGGTCAATTCTACTCAGGTATGAGCGCGTTTGCCGCTGGACAAATGAAACAGGCGCACGAGAAAGCTTGCCAAGAACTGCGGCGGAAATCCTAAGCTCGTTTCAGCACTAACAGTCGAAAGGCCGCGGGGCCCGGACTTGTAAAGCGACCAGCGGAGGATAATGGGGCATGCTCATGTCACTGTTATATAGCTATCTCTTCCCTGCCATGTGGGTCAGCTATTCGGCGTATTGGTGGGCGATGTCGAGAGATGTGAAGGAGACCGAGCGCCAGGAGCCGACGCCATCGCGTATCACACGCCTGGTTTTGATAATTTGCGCGTTCGCGCTTCTCTGGCTGCCGAGCATTCCGCTTCCACTGCTAAACGAGCGCTTTTTTCCGCTGAGCGTCTGGTGCTTCTGGAGCGGCGCGGCAATTACTGCCGCTGGTCTACTCTTTTCTGTCTGGGCGCGTCTCCACCTGGGAAAAAACTGGAGCCAGGCCGTCACCCTGAAGGAAGATCACGAACTCATTACAACTGGCCCCTACGCACTGGTTCGCCATCCCATCTATACCGGGCTTCTACTGGGATTCATTGGTTGCGCGGTGGCTCGCGGCGAATGGCGCGGGCTAGTTGCTGTTGCCCTTGTTTTCGTGGCGCTATGGCGCAAACTGAGGCTTGAGGAGAAATGGATGCGCGTGCAGTTCGGCGCGTCGTATGAAACTTACTCTCGACGCGTCGCGGCGCTGGTGCCATATATCGTCTGAGCGAGGCATTCAGTGAGAAAGGAAACGGGAATTTGTAACTAAACTGTCATACTTCTTGTATATACTTCTGACCGCGACGGCGCTCCGGTGCACTATCACGAATAAGTAGGCGGTTTGAATCTCTCCGGGTCGGACGGGTTCTAACTCCTCCCAGAAATTTCCCTATGCTCTTGACCAAACTCGCCGCTGTCTTACTCTGCTCCGCGACCGCGCTGGCCGCCCAGGAACTTCCCGCTGGGACCGCGATTCCTATCATGCTGAACTCAACTCTCAAGTCGAAAGACTCTAAGGCAGGTCAAAGGATCGAAGGCAGACTGATGCAGGAGATTTTGTTGCCGTCCGGGGTGAAAATCAAGTCGGGGTCGCACGTGACCGGACAGGTGGTTTCGGACGACCTCAGCGGATCGGTCTGGCGCATCACAGTAATGTTCGACAGCCTCCATGACCAGGGACGCACGATTCCGTTGAATGTTGGGCTTCGCGCAATGGCTGCATCGGAAAGCGTTTTCCAGGCTAAGACTCCCATCGATTCCGCCTCGACCTACGAATCTTCCTATGGGTGGACCACGAAACAAGTGGGCGGCGATGTGGTATTTCGCGGTCGGGGGTATATTGCCTCGCCCGACGGGAAAGTCGGCCGCTGGAACGGTACCGGGGCCTGGGGGAAGTTGACGTCCGCCGGCGATTGCCTGGCAACGGATGTCAACGAACAAGAGCAGGCCTTATGGGTGTTTTCGACCACCGCGTGTGGACTCTATGGATTCGAGAATCTGAAGCTTGCTCAAAGGGGAAGCAGTCCGCCAGTCGGACAAATCGCGCTGGAATCGACGAAGGAAATCCTCGTCCGCGACGGTAGCGGTTGGCTCTTGTTGGTCAACGCGGCTCCCGCCAATCATGCAAGCACGAAGTAGTTCACTCCGTCATGTCAGAAATAGCGGGATCGTTTGACCTTGCCAGATAACTTACGACAGAGGCAGAAAGGCCGGTTGCCGAAAGTCGGCTGCAACAGCCAAGTACATGCTACGAAGGAGCTTACTGGAGCCGACGATCAGACTTGAACCGATGACCTGCCCGATTATGAATCAGCAGGCGTTGACTCTAATTTATTAACAAACAAAGTACTTAGCATAAGCGGCTCGTGCGGAAGGTGACGCCGTAAGTCCTTTGGTGATCCAATCTGCAGCGAAATGGAATTTTGTTTTTCCTATAAGTCGAGTATTGAGCGGAGCCGCACCTTCAGCCTCATCTCCGCTGGCGACTTGCCATTTGTGCCGAGCCACTTCTCAAAGTCCAAAATGCGAACGTGGTGTTCAATTGCTGGCTGCTGAACCCGTACCGTGATCGTGTGCCCTCGTCCAATCTGGCCTACCCATTCATTGCTCTTGAATGCCGCAAGCGCCTGTGCAACGGCTTCATAGAGCGCGCCGCCTTGTTCCACCAATTTGACAAGAGACCGCCCTTGGGGCTAATTCTTGCCCCCGTGGTCGTCAAGACACTCCACTAAGGAAACCACCTAGCCCGTCGATTTGCGGGATCCCGCTACCAGCAGCACGACTCCAGCGGCGCAGAGCACGCCACCAATTCCAGGAGAGAGCTTCTCATCGCTATGAGTAGTAACCCCTAGTGAAGTATCTCCGACCTTGACACTGTGGGAATGGCTGGTGGGAACAGGCACGGTGAAGGCCAGAATCCCCAGTACGAGTACGACAATTCCGATACAGGCTAATGGACGCATTTATCCCCCGTGACCTTAGCTCAATAATGCAGAACCTACCTACGCTGTTTCGGTTTTGCTGGCGATTATCGTATCTCCACCCAAACACAAATTGTTGGGTAAAGTAAAGCTTCCGTACCCGCCTGGAAACGGCGGATTGTTCGCCGGGCATCATCTCCGCGGGTCAACGACCGGCTGCTGGACGCGTGATCAGGTGCCCTCGCCCAATCTGGGCTTATGACGCGCACTAGACCCCCAATCTGAAATGCGGATCCCCAGGAGTCAAGGGAGCTACAATCGACAGCAAATGTGTGGACGATACCGACTCTCCCGACGTGCTGAGATTTTAGCCAGCCGCTTCTACGCAGAATACGAGGGCATGGACTGGGAGGCCCGCTATAACATTGCTCCAACTCAAACAGTGCCCGTCATCCAGCAGGATCCTTGTGAGCCCGTTCGCCGCGCGTCTCTCATGCGATGGGGCTTGGTCCCAAACTGGGCAAAGGATGCAACCATCGGTGCTCGCATGATTAATGCGCGCTCGGAGACCGCTGCGGAGAAGCCAGCTTTCAGAGAGCTCCTCCAGCGCCGACGCTGTGTCATTCCTACGGATGCCTTTTACGAACAGAAGCTGGCGAACGCCGGATGGAACGCGGCCGCGTCAATGGTGATGTTTGCCGCTAGAGTGGCCACCGGAATGACCGCCCCCGCCCGAGTGCCCACCGCCAAAATGATTCCCGCCGTTGAAGCTCTTCGGAGCATGGCCTCCGCCGCCGTGGAAGCTTTCAGACCCGTGGCCGCCGCCAAACGGATGGAAGCCGCCGGAGCGCGCCTGCTTGCCAGGAGACTCCGCGAAAGCCCCGTTTCCAAACTCGGAGGACGACCGCCGTCCGAAATTCGAGCGGGGAAGCCCTGCCGTGGATCCGCGATTGGCGCCAGCCGACCTGTTTACAGGCGACGGTACGTGGTTGTAAGCCAGCTGCGGTCCGCGAGCGTAGCCAGAACCCTGGTAACCGCGGCTGGAGTTCTGCGCTGAACGGTTTCCCGAATAGCTGTTCGGTGGCCGGGGAACATATCCATGCCCGACTGCCGCGTTGTATCCGCCCCCGGGCCGGCCATAGCTGTTCGGCGGCCGATGGACAAATGCCTGTGCGTGACTCGTGTTATATCCGCCGTTGGAGTAACCATAGCTATTGGGCGGTCGATGGACGAACCCCTGTCCCGCTGTCGCGTTATATCCGCCACCGTACCCGCCATAGCTGTTGGACGGGCCGGCCATTGCTTCCGACTGCGAACCTGCGCTTGATCCGCCGCCAGGGAAGCCCCAATCGGCCACCGCGGAGCTCTGCGAATTGTAGTTCGAGTTATTGAACAGCACAGCCTGGGCCAGCCAACTCAATCCCCATGCCAGCCAGCCCCAAGGCGTGTGGTTGAAGGCGGTCATCGCGATGCCCAGACCATAACGAACCCCGGACGAGCCGAAGAAGGAGCCCAGCGCACCAATCAGCGAAAATCCCGGATAAGGCGACACCGCCTGTCCGTAGACATTCCACGGGTTATAGGTTGGCACATACACCATCTGCGGATCTACGGGGGCCAGTTGTATGTTGCCCGCGACGTAGTTGACTGCCTCGTAGGCAGTGGTTTGCAGGTTTCCGGCCGCTTGCGCGCGCGCCCGCATTACCTGCACCGCCTCCAATATTCCCGACGGCTGGTTGTAGTAGGCATTGCCCAGGTCGGTGGTCCAAGGCAGATTCCCGTCCATCTGTGCCAAGACCTGCGGAAGCGCCGTCAGTGCCTTCACACTCGGGTCCCAGTTCTGCGCGTCGGCTCCGGCTGCAATCTGGTCGGGAGACGCGTCGCCCTGCATCTGCCGCCAACGATCGGCGTCCGTCACTTGCGCGGGGTAAGTGGACGCGGTAAGCACCATAGCGACAAGCGTATCTGGATAGAGCGCTATTGGTGCCACTAGTTGCTGCAGGCGCACCGCATTCAGCGGCTGAGCCACCTGCCCACTACCCTGCTGCTGATACGCGTCAACAGCCTGGTAGGACTGTCCTCCATAACTTGGCTCGTCTGACTGAAGCTGTCCGCTGTAATCTCGCTGCGCTTGTCCGAAGTGCGGGGGGGACGTCTGCTGCGCCAACAATTCCCCCTGCCACACCGGCAGCAGAAGTAATGCCATCGCCAGCGCGACCATGCGTCTAAGCGCAGGTCCCTCGCCTCCAGGCGAATCATTATGCAGGATTGAGTAAAGGCGCAGGCGTGGAAACCTGGCGGTCTCGGGTGCGGACACGTGCGTTTGACTTCTCATCCTTCAGCCTCACTGGCCAATACAGGCTCGCCTGAAAGTGAAACCTATGTTCCACGCCGCCGTAAGCTGCGTTTCCGCTGCGGGCAACGTAAACCCTATGCTTTCATGCTCCAAGCGGGTCGGCACCAAAGCAGCCCGGCCCGTCAGTCGGAGGAATGCTATTAGTCTGAACCCGGAAATTCGCTGCTTGTTGCGGAGGGCGGGCACAGGAAACCGTCGTCACGTGAACCCAAGCCTCACCGCCGTGACAGGGCGGATTTGGCGCTCGGAGGCAGGGCGGAAAGAGCGGCGCGATTCCAGCGAAAGAAAGATAGTTTCTTAATTTATGGGGACACTCGGTTTTACGGCCGGGATCTTACGCGGGTCCTCAAGCAGGAACTGGGGGTTGATGCGGGCGTCGTGCCAGCGGACGCCAAAGAATAAGTGCGGTCCCGTAGCTCGCCCTGTCGATCCGACCCGGCCGAGCGTCTGGCCCTTCTTGACCTCCTGCCCGGCCTGGACTTTGATCTCGGAGAGATGGAAGCACATGCTGACGAGGCCGTCGCCGTGATCGATGAACACGGCGTTGCCCTCGAAAAACAAATCCTCGGCGACTACCACCGTCCCATCGGCGACGGCCAAGACCGGCGTGCCCACCGGCGTGGCGTAGTCAGACCCGGTATGGAGTTGCGCGGCTGGCTTGCCGTTAAAGACCCGCTTCACGCCGAAAGACTTGCCCGCGGGCAGGGGTCTGGCCGGCGCCCCAAGGGGCAGCGCGAACTCCGCAGGCCCCTCTTTGCGCTTCCAGACCTTGCTCAGCAGCACCTGGTCGCGCGAGTCGCGCTTGAGGTCTTCCGGCGAGGGGTTGGCTTGCGGAATGTCGGGAAGGTCGATCTCCTCGGTCCCGTACTCGTAGGGTTCCACGGAGATGCGGGCGAACTCTCTGTGCCCGGAGCCCAAGAGTGCGATCGTAATGAGGGCAGGCTCCTGCAGGAGGTCGACCGGATAATAGCAGGTTCCCTCCAACGCGGCCCAAGAGCGCCCCTTCATGCTGCAGCGCTTCGCGCCCGGTGCCGTCCAGCGGACCAGCGTGCCCGGAGCCGCTGAGACCGTGGCTCCATGCCCTTGCGCAAACAAGGCCGGAAGGGGCATCGAGAAGACGAGCGCCACCGCCCCAAGCAGAAGACGGCGAAGAAGAATGACCACTTTGAATTCCTCCTGCAAGCAAGAGAGTGCGAACTAAGCGGGGAAGGTGCACCGTTTGTGCCCACAACCGAAGACCAGATCGAACAGACTCATACGCGATTGAAGCTACGACCCATGCCGCCAGCCGGGACTTTCGCGCATCTCCATGAGCAAGAGCCCGGTTTTGGGTATTTAGTGGCCGTTTCAGAACCGGTCGCGTTAGCCGCGAGAAAAGCATGACAGCTCGAAGCTTTAGCGGTCTGTTCAATAAAGACCAAAATCAGTCTCAACGGCTGCATCGATAAGTTTCTCAGGACAGAAGCGCATTCTCCTGGTCAGCGGAGGCCGGGCCGTGTTTCCGGCGGTCGCGTGCAAAACTACGCATCGGCTTCAACCCCTGGGCCCTCATCTCCATCGTAGCGAATCGCGCGTTTGCGAAACGGTGGGAGCGGAGAATCAGAACCAGAACCTTGAGCAGTCGATTAGCCGTCTCCCACCCTGACCTGCGACTTTGTGAACCGGCTCCTCAAGATGGGCCTCATCGATTACACCGGCAACCTGCGGGTACACAGATCACTGCCTCCTTCCTTCCCTATGAATAAGCACTACCCCGAGGCCGAGTATTCCCGGCTCGTTCTCTGCCGTCACTAAAACGGGGGGTGTTCAATTTTGACCATCTTTTCGAAAGGATCGAGAGTTATCTTAAACCGTTTGAGCCTGATTCAGCAGTTCATCAGGACTGGAGAGTGCAAATCATGATCGACGTCATCCTCGCTGACCATCAAGAGCTTTTTCGGGTTGGGATGGCGGAGGTAGTGGCGGTCGCGAATGACGTTCGTATCGTAGGTCAGCCAGAGTCTCCCGAACAGTTGTTGAACACGTTGAAAGATGTCAATCCTCAGGTATTGATCCTGTCGACGAGCTTTCTTCCAGTATTTTCGAAGATCCGGCGGAAGCTGCAGCGGCGTCAGACTGCACTGCTGGTGCTCACGGAGGAGAACGACCGGACGCCCTATGTGCGTTGGTTGCGAGCACAGGGAGTCGTCTATCGTTAATGGATGGGCCCGCTCTCGTTGATGCGATGCGCCGAGTGGCGCGAGGTGAACTGTTTGTTCAGAACCGCAGTTCCGACATGAGAGAAGACCCGTCCGAAGTTGCACGAGGGCTCACCGAGTCCAAGAACCGCATTCCGGTCATTCTGTCGGTCGATGAGAACTCGGCAATCCTTTACAAGCGTTACAAAGTTCTGCAAGGCGCGGGATACGGAGTATTGAGCGCCACCGACGGCGAGCAGGCTATGAGCATGTTTGAGGCGTACCCCGTGGACCTTGTCCTGCTTGATTATGCAATGCCTTGCCCCGACGGTGAAATCGTCGCCCACAAAATCAAACGGTGCAAACAAAACGTTCCCGTCATCGCCGTTTCAGCGAGCCGCGTTCCCGAGGCGACTCTCGCCTGCGCGGACTGCGTTGTTACGAAGAAACAAGATCCGGTTTTCCTGTTGAAGAAAATTGGTCAGCTACTTGATCTTTAGGAGAATCAACAAACTCAGATCGGCTGTCGGCAAGGCCAAGGATTTTTCTACATTGAAATAGAGCTGAATGCTTCGAGTTTGACCATCGGAGCAGCGTTCGAGTCGGCAATTAGGCACAGGGCGAGTCTTCACTCCCGAATTTATTTCAGGCCGAGCTAGCCATCGTACTGTTGGATGACTGGGTAGCACTCGCAGGCGGAGTCTTCAAGTTTCTTGCGGTTCACGATCTTCACTGCACCAAACGACAACGGAAAATCCTTCTGCCGCATCCCTGAGCGCATTTTCCAGTCAATCGGATTGACGGTCGCAGCGGCTGCCGCGATTAGTACCGTACCTCCGCTAATCGGCGGTTGGGGAACGTTGTCTTCAAATTTCAGCTTCTCAGGACCGCCGTACTCGTGCAGCACTACTGCCCTCATCGCGTATCTCCCATGTCGACCCGCAGACCTCGCAGGCATGTTCAGCCTCTAAATCGGATGTGCGGGAGCCGATTCGGGACTGCCCGGGATAGCCTCCGGCCGCCGCGTGACTCGGAAACGATCTGCCACGAGTCGCCACTCGCCGGCGACCACAAAGTCTGCGGTCAAACAATCGCTGCTATGCCAGGCGTGCGGCGCGGCGTGTTTGCGCTATTCGGATTCTTGAATCTCCACTCCGAATCGCTTTGCGGCAGACTCTATCCGCTTCCATGCAGCGCGGCGTTCCACTTCTGTAACGCCCTTCACTTGATTGAAGCGCGCAACAGCGTTGCGTACGTGAGAAGCATTTTCCAGCGGCTCCTTGCGTTGTTTGGGAAACGCGAACTTGGTTGCTGATATCCGATCACGAGCTGGTTTGTCCAGCTTTGCCATTGTTTTCCTCCCTCGGGAGCATCCCCTCGCGCACGGACGACCCAGGACTTTTTATCACGGATTACGGCAGCTTTTCTAGTTCCTGCAGTGTGGTGTGGTTGACGTCATATTCTTCACGCGTGGATTCGGCCATGCGGGGCTCATCCATTTCCTTTTTGACGCGAGCGAGTATTGCTTGGTTGGACTCTTGCTTTGGCTCGTTTTTATGCATACCTGCATGATGTCACGAGTCCAAAGGGATTACAGGTCAATTCGGAACAGAGCTGAGTTTCAGAATTGCTTTGGTTAGCGAGCGGTTTAGCTCAGTCTGTACCGATCTGCGGTAGTAGCATTTCTATTGTGAAACAACATGCCGGTTTCACACGGTCGGAAAGTTGGACTATCGAAGACGAATAGTGTCAGAAGAGCGGCTGGGGTATGGGGCAGTGAAGTTCAGATTTTTACTGTTTCTCTGAATGGAGCCGACATTTTATCTGCGTCGGTCCACAGCCTAAAGCTGAGAAGAACGCTCCATCAAGTGGCCAAGCGTTCAATTCTGACCGGACAATAGGACTCTCCAGGGCATATACCTGACTACGTAATACCCGAATTCACAAATGTGAATACGCAGAAATAGAGGAGACACCATGACAGCAACAATGGAAAGAACACCCACAGTACTTGCCGCAGACACCCTAACGGGCGATAAAGTCGTCAATTTCCAAAAGGAAGACCTCGGAACAATCGAGCATTTGATGATCGACCTGGAGTCGGGCCGCGTCGCTTACGCGGTTCTTTCGTTCGGGGGTTTCTTGGGCATGGGCGATAAATTATTTGCCATTCCATGGAGTTCCCTTGCAATCGACACGGTTGAACATCAGTTCATTCTGAACGTCGATAAGGAATTGCTCAAGGCCGCTCCCGGTTTTGACAAGGATCGTTGGCCGAACATGGCCGACCACGCCTGGGGTGCCAAAGTCTACACGTATTACGGCGCCAAGCCGTATTGGAATTAAAAGCGCAGACTGGACGGCAATGGCCAGCCACCCGACGCCCCACTCATTCGCAAAACTCGCGGATGAGGCGGGGCGTCATCTTACGTCACCTCTGACCCAGCATGAGAACTACGCTGTTACGAATTTGGCCTGGTAGCGGAACCGGGACCGTTGGACTTATGTCGATGGCTTCCGGGAGTTCATCACTGTCCAGTCGTCTGGTGGGGGCTCATGAATTGTCACCGAGTGGGCAAAATTGGACAGCTCGGGTGGGGATAGTTCTGCCACACTATGGCCATGGCAACTAAAACGATTCCGGAATACCTTGAGGACGAGCGCCGAAACCGCGCAGACACTGAGCTGCGGACGGAAGAAGAAGCTGCGCGCATCCAGTCGCTGCACCATGGCCACCATCGCACACAGAAACCGCCCAAGCTGGAATTGCCGGCTCCGGTTGAAGCCGTGACCAAAGCGAGGAAAACTCACGTAGCGAAAACGAGAAAACCTGCTGCAGCAGCTCGGAGAAAGACGAGCGCCGCCCGAAAGACGGGAGCGAAAGCTGCCAAAGCGACGAAACCTGCTGCAGCCAAAACGAGGAAACCTGCCGCAGCAGCTCAGAAAAAGCCACGCGCCCGAAAGACGGGAACGAAAGCCCGCAAGATGGGGTAACTAAGCCGTGTCTTAGCCGGCTTCCACCGAAGTTCACGGTCAGGTCACTGCGTTTGCTGAATATCTGATCGCACCATGATGCATTCACGGCAATTCCTGCGTTGGCTTGCAGCCCGATGCAAGTTTCTAGGGTGCCCCGCGGTGTTTATCGGCCCAATCGGCGTGGCTTCGACGAGGTGAGTAACCGGCATCGCCTGTTAATACGGCTGCGACTGCAGGAGCTTTTCCGCCTGCCTAAGATCGAGGTCGTTCGATACGGATTCAAAGTCAGACCGTGTCTCCTGTTGCTGCTTGCTAATGGTCTTGAACAGCAACATTCGCCCATTCACGTGAATATTGACGACATGGGTCTTCCAATGGGACGAGCTCACCTGAGTACGCTCAATGTCAAACGTGCCGCCTTTGGCGATGTGCCCGAGAATTCCGAAACCAAAGTCCACGTTCTCCACTAAATGCCCGTTCAGGCGCGCCAGCCGTTTCTGCTCAGGATCGACCAGGATCGTTCCAGCCATGCCTTGGAGAGCCTTGGATTCCATCGTAGGAGGGACAAATGCCGGGTCAGGGCGAAAGTTGAGTCGCACATAGGGGCCCTCCCAGCCATCGTACTCAAACACAAAGGCGCTCGGTAACAGACGCACAAAATGTTCCAGCCGGTGCTCGTCCGCATCGTTCTGCTTCTTGACCGCAAGCTGCTGGCTGGGGTCACGAATGAGTTCCTGCTGCCGTATCGTCTCCTTCTCTTGCTGGGCTGAATCCAGCGGCCGGTCATTAATCGTAAGCAAACGGTGCACCGGACCGTCTTTCGTTTCAACTTCAAGTTGCGTTAGTGTCTGCTGCTCGACTAGTTTGGTGACCCGGTACAGCCAGGTGCTGTGTTCTGTTCTATCAGCCAATTCATTCGCGACAACATCCTTCACAAGATTGCTTGCAGAAGGCTGCTGCCCGGCCCCGGAGGAGACTGAATAACAGGGACATCCGAGGAGGACTATCGCTGCGAGTTGAACGGTGACAATGTTCACACCAAGTTCGATCCATGACGGTGGTCTCCCGACCGAGTTCATTTTGGGCCCTGCTGCGGGAAGGCGAAAGTGGACAAAAGAAATATCAGCGAAGCGATTACGGATTTTTTCATAAGAACACTTCCTTCCCATTCCACGCTATTTTGTGGACGAACTTGTGAGGGCGATATCACCGAAACATCAGACCGCTCGACAACCAAGTCACTTCGACTTTTCTCAGGACGGCTCTATGTAAATCGAGCCGCCCTGATCCTTCCATTTCACCGATCTAAATCCACTGCAGCCTAAGCTGGCTTTTTCTTCTCTTGATCGTGTTGTTCTTGCGCCGGCTGCGGGGCTTTGGGCCGTTTGTGCCAACAACCGAAGACCAGGTCGAACAGACTCATATAGCCCTCCTCGATTGAAGCTACGATCCATGCCGCCAGCCAAGACTTTCGCCCGCGGCTATCTCCGTTTCAGACCGGTCGCGTTAACCGCGCCCGCGCTGCCAGAACCAACCGCCTCCACCAAGCAAGAACACAATCACGACGATAATCAGAATCGTTTCGAGGCTCATATTGAAGTTCTCCGAAGAGAGTTTCGCAGGTCGAGGTTTGAGCAGTCTGTCCAAAAAGGAACACGCGCAGCGTCTTCCCACACCGGGGCCGGTGAAACGGTGAAACGTCCCCTTTCGCAAATGCAAGAAAATGATGCAGGGCACTGTGCACTTTGGCAGACTCGCTACCGGAGTCCGTCTTGGGAGATCTATACACACCTTCAGGGGCCGAGCTGCTTCGAAAAGACGGTTTCTGGTTGGACGGCGGTGGAGCTTGCAATTGACATGCGCGCGACGAACGTCCCCACACCAAGAGAAGCTAACGCCGTAAGCATCGGCGGCGTTGGTTTCCGTTTCGTTTCCCTGGTCGACGACGACCACTGCCACGCGGAGATGAATACCTTAACGATCAGCCAAAGGGACTTCTTGCCTGCGGCACTGCACTCTGAGAACGCGGATGCAGAACTTAGACCCGATCTATATTGCGTAGCGGATGCAATGGGACATGAGGACTTGAAAACAACGCGTATCTATCAACATCCTGAATTGAGCGTGATTCGGGATGCCATCGACGAGCGAAATCGGAGGGTCATGTGAGAGTCCCCACAAAATCCCCCACAATCAAGAACAATGCCCACCAGTCGTGGAAGGCAGTTGGTGAAAACAAAAGAGCTTACTGGAGCCGACGATCGGACTTGAACCGATGACCTGTCGATTACGAATCGACTGCTCTACCAACTGAGCTACGTCGGCTTGGCTCGATTGTAAATGTCGTGGGAGGTTACCGTAAAGGGACACCAGGCCCGGTTTTCCACTGTTTTCCGGGATTTCCACTTGCTTCCCAACTGCTGTCCCCGGATAATTAATACAAGCTCAGCTGGCGACTCCGAGCTTACATGAATCGATATTGTCGAGCGGACGTCCTTCGGATCCTGCACATAACGGCCCAGCAACTTGTGGGCTGGCGACGCGCAGGACTTGTTCCTATTTCTGAGACGTTCACCTTCTACGACCTCATCCAGCTTAAGAAGATTCGCGACCTTCGCGCCAAACGGGTGCGTCCGGCGGTGATTCTGGAATCGCTGCAAGCGATGCAGAAGCAAGTAGCCGGCATGGAGAATCCCCTGATCGAGGCGAGTGCCTTCAGTGTCGGTTCGCGTGTGGCCTACCGCCATCAAGGCCACGTGGTTGAGCCGATCGCGGGACAGTTTGTTCTGGAATTTGGCCCGGTTGGAACTGTGGTATCGACAAGCTCGGCGATCTGCAGCGGCAAAATTAAGCCGATTGCCAACTACGACGATGTAATTGAGCTATTCGCGCGCGGAGTCGCGATGGAGGAACATCCCAACACCCACGACGAAGCCATTCGCACTTATCAGCGCGTACTGGAGATTGAGCCTGAGCACGCCGCAACCCATATCAATCTCGGTACTCTTTATTACAACCGGCAGGATTTTGTCTCCGCCGAAAGACATTATCGAGCCGCGGTCGCGGCCGACGCGCGCTACGCGCTCGCCTACTTCGACCTTGGCAATGTGCTGGACGAGACGGAGCGGATTCAGGACGCCGTCGTCGCTTATCGAACTGCAATCCAACTTGCGCCGACGTACGCCGACGCACATTACAACCTGGCCTTGGCTTACGAACGTCTGGGCCAAGCCCGGCGCGCCCTGCTCCATTGGAAGACTTACCTCAAGCTCGACAGCAGCGGGCCTTGGGCGGTCCACGCCCGAAACCAGGTCGCGCGGATCCTGGAAACGGACCCGCTGAAGATCGTCTACAAGCAACAGAAGTAACGCGCTCAAACCACCCACAAATCAGTCCACCGGAAGCCGCTTCTCGTATTCATCCCTGGCCTTGGTAAAGAGCGACCAGAAGGCAGCCGGTTCACGGCCTTCGAGACGATCGACTAGCACCGCAAGGTGAGAGTGCCAGCCAGGACCGACCGCGAGCATCGCTTTGCGATCGCGCAGGCGACGATGGGTGAGAACCAGTCGAACTTTGTCGCCTTGCGGAGTCAATTCAAACGTGACTTCCGACGGTCCATCCTTGCCGCTTCCCCAGGTGAGACTCAACAGCCGCGGCGGTTCGAAGCGGGTCACGGTGTGCTGCGTCTTCTGACCCTCCTCAGCGCCTTTGAACTGCTCGGGCACCGGCGCGGCGTTTCGCGACAGGCTGGAATGATAAAACGTCAGCTCGACCGTCCCGCTGACGCGCTGTTCCATGTCGCCTGATGCAAGCCACTTGGCGCGCTTGTCCGACTCTGTCAGATAAGCCCAAACGCGCTCGATGGGACCGGGCAAAACTCGCTCGAAACGGAGCGTGCCCGGCTCGACAACCGTCGCATAATCGCCGCTCGCCTGTTGCAACGAACCGGCCAATCCGTCGAGGATCATCGTCCATCCCTGCCGCGTGCGATCGATCCACTCGGGCGGCACGGCCTCATGCGTCAAGGTGAGATCGCATCCTCCGGCAGAGGGAACAATGTCGATGGTTACACGAGTGTTTTCGGAAGAGTACTTGGGAACTTTAAACATGAAGACCAGCCGTCCAGGCCGATCAAGCTCGATATATTCGCCGAAGTGCTCGACGTCGTCGCCGTCGCGCCGGATCAGCAGGAACTTGCCGCCGACGCGCGCGTCAATCTGAACACAGGTCATCTGTCCCGTGGGCGTGGCGAACAGCCACTTCCCCGCGGTATCGGGATCGAGCCAGGCATCAAACACACGCTCGGGCGAAGCATCGAAGTGCCGGGTAATGCGAAGCGCACGGTCAGAAACGGCGGTCATTTCAAGTGTCCTTTCATATCTTCGTCTTCGGCCTTCAGAAGAGCTTCCAGCGCATCCAGCCGCTTGCTCCAGAAATGTTCGTAATAACGCAGCCATTTGTCGGCGGCGGCCAGCGGCGCTGGCTCAATGCGGCACATATGCCTTCGTCCTTCCACCCTGCGACGCACCAGTCCGGCGCGTTCCAATACTCTTACGTGTTTGGACGCCGCGGCGAATGACATCTTGCAGGGGGCTGCGAGTTCACCTATATTGCGCTCCCCTGCGGCCAGAGTGCGAAGCATCGCGCGCCGGGTGGGATCGGCCAGGGCGTGAAAGACGCTGTCGAGCGAGGCCGGCCGTTGTGCAACCATGTGGTTGAATATATACCCGGCGGAAGTAATTGTCAACCGTCCGGTTTAATAATGTTTCTGCGACCGTCGCTGGCTCAGGGCAGTCCATGACCGGCCCGCCGAAGCCGCTTAGCGGCAATTAAAGCCCTGGCGAAAGTCTGTCTCAGCGAGTTGCGGTAGAATCAGGGGTTTCCTATCCCATCCGCAAGGATTGCCATCATGTCTGAAGTTACCGCACCTGCCGTCGCCAATCCGCCAGCTCCTTTGGTCGCGCTCACCGAGGACGAAGTGCTGTTCCGCGACACGGTTCGCCAATTTGCCGATGAGAGCATTCGGCCTCACGTGAAGGAGATGGACGAGAAGGGCGTCTTCGAGCACTCCCTCATCGATCAGTTTTTCCAGCTTGGCCTGATGGGCATCGAAGTGCCCGAAGAATACGGCGGCGGAGCGGGGACGTTCTTCGAAGCCATTCTCGCGGTCGAGGAGTTGTCGCGCGTCGATCCCTCGGCTGGTGTTGTCGTGGATGTGCAGAACACGCTGGTCAACAACGCTCTTCTGCGCTGGACTACCGCAGATCAGAAGAAACGCTACCTGCCGCGGATGTGCAAGGACACCGTGGGCGCGTACGCACTGAGTGAAGCCGCCTCGGGCTCGGATGCCTTCGCGCTCCAGACGCGCGCGGAACTCAAGGGCAGCGAGTATGTTCTGAACGGCCAGAAACTATGGATCACCAACGCTAAGGAAGCCGGTGTCTTCATCCTACTGGCCACGGTCGATCCCACAGCGGGGTACAAGGGCATTACGGCGTTCATCGTCGAGAAGAGCTTCCCTGGCTTTACGGTCGGCAAGAAGGAAGACAAACTCGGCATTCGCGCCTCCAGCACCTGCGAGCTGATCCTGGATGATTGTTGCGTGCCCAAGGAGAATGTGCTGGGCGAGGTCGGCAAAGGCTACAAGATCGCGATTGAGACGCTGAACGAAGGCCGCATCGGCATTGGCGCGCAGATGCTGGGGCTGGCGCGCGGCGCATGGGAGTTCGCCGCGAAATACGCGCAGGAGCGCAAACAGTTTGGCCGCGCCATCGGTGAGTTCCAGGGCATTCAGTTCCAGATCGCGCAGATGGCGACCGAGATTGAAGCCGCCCGCATGTTGCTCTATAACTGCGCTCGCATGAAAGACGCCGGCATGAACTTCGTCAAGGAAGCCGCAATGACCAAGCTCTATTGCTCGCAGATTGCTGAGAGCGTAGCTTCGCTGTGCGTCGAAATCTACGGTGGCTACGGCTTCACGAAAGATTATCCGGTGGAGAAGTTCTTCCGCGACTCCAAGATCGGCAAGATCTATGAGGGCACGTCGAACATGCAGTTGCAGACTATCGCCAAATTGGTGATGAAGTAGTTGTCGGTTGTCAGTAAGAACCAAAATCCCCACTCAAGCAAAGCCAGCTTGAGTGGGCACCACTGCACTCCGGTAAGTTCTTATTCCTTTCCATGCGTAATACCACTTAGAGGCCTCCGCCGACAAAAATAACCTCACTTTTTTCCCACACAAACTGCACTAAAGTCTCTCGGACGGTGATATGCTTCGCACGAACAGCGTCTCCTACTCCGTGGGAATGCAAACAAAGGAGCATCGCCATGCACCGCAAATCACTAAGCTATCTGCTGCTGACAGCTGGGTTATTGCTCGTCACCAGCTTGGTATCCGCGCAGAGCAATCCCTGCAACGGAATCAGCCTGGGGCCGGGAGGCAGCTTTAACGGCTTCGTTCCCTTCCCTTCTAGCAGCCTGTGGAACACCAACATCGCCAATGCGCCGGTCGACCCGAACTCG
>Ga0187885_10001226_pt1 | contig 28851 bp, 24 predicted proteins | sample June2016WEW_20_1_3_FD_132970 | JGI IMG/M metagenome (GOLD analysis project Ga0187885, IMG submission 132970) | Peatland microbial communities from SPRUCE experiment site at the Marcell Experimental Forest, Minnesota, USA - June2016WEW_20_100 | ecosystem: Environmental > Terrestrial > Soil >...
GGGCTCACCGCCGAGGCCGCGCGCTTCGAGCTGGCCGCCAGGCGCTGAGGCTCAGGCCGTGGGCAGCTGGGATCGAGAGAAGGGAACGCTGCGGCGGGCGGGCCCGCTCGATACGTGCTGTACCGACCGCAACGCGGTTGCGGTCGGTACAGCCACTGGCAGGTGCGGTGCGCGCAGTGCGGTCTGGCGTCGGCGATGCTCCGTGAGCAGGATGAGCCGCACAATGCGGTCCTGGTCGAGTGAGGTGATGCGCGTGAACTTGACCACAACTTCCGTGCGATTGGGTTGGCCGTCCGGGCCACATTCGGCGTCGTCCGCCCCCGTCCCAACCGCTTCACGACGCCGTTCATCGAGACCCAGTCTCCACCGGAGAGGGGCAGGGTCAGATCGAGGTCGTCACCGACGTTGACGGCGGCGTCGCCCACGATCAGGAGGCCGCCCGGGCTCAGGTTCTTGGTCCCAGTGGTGGAGGCCCTGCCGCGAGGATCCCACGTGGCCGGATCGACGCGGCGAAACTGGATCGGCAGGTCTATCGGGTAACGGACGTGGGCTCGACGCTGGATCCGCTCCAGCATTGCCGGCCGGACGACCGCGAAGACGCGCGACCTGCCGCCACCGAGATGCCGCAGAAACCGCGACAGGCCCAGCAGGGCGGCGCCATCACGGGCGACCGTAAGTCGGACCGTCTGGCTCGGCGGCATCGTCTCCAGGCGCCGATCGGGCGACGCGAGGCCGAGCCACGGCTCGGTCGGGCAGATCCTTACGATCACCGCTCGGAACGAGACCGGCCGACCGTAGATTTCGGCCTCGACGAGCACCCGATCCTGGATCGCGAGCTCGTTCTCGACGCTGGGTCCGTCCATCATCGACATCCCATTCTGGTGGGTCGTCCGAGTCGTCATGCCGGCGCCCGAGATGCAGCCTGACTCGCGTTGCGGAGGCGACCCTGGCCCGGTAGGAGTCGGCATGGCCACGACCGATACGTAGCCTTGGCAGCGGCTTGGGCTCGGTATGATGCACGCCGGCCAGCCGGAAGGCGGGACGCGGCGGGGCCGCGCTCCGTAACAGCTCCCTGCGCGCGCACGTCCGAGCCGAACAGCCCGAATCGACGGAATCGTGCACAGTAGATAGGCGCGGAGAGCCCGGCTACAACCCGGACGGGCCCTTTCCCATTGGCGAGGTGAGTCGACAGGATGCAGACCAAGTTGCGGCAGCGGTCGCTTTCACCGGCCGTGGCGGCGATGCTGAGCTTGATACCGGGCCTTGGTCACGCCTACGTCGGGCGGCCGATCCGCGGCCTGATCGTGGCGATTCCCTGGCTCGCGGTCATCGCGGCGGCCCTGCTGGTCGTCGTTTTCGACCGCCACGGCCTCCTCTTCGCGGCTGCCGGCTCGACAGCATGGCTGACCAGCCTCACGGTCGTGCTGCTCGGCCTGCTCGTGTGCCACGGATTCGTGGTCGTGGATGCCTTCAGGCTCGCGGGTGGGTCGCTGCGCGGCTTCGCGAAGGCCCCCTCCGGCGCCAGGTTCGCCGGACTGGCGATGATCTGCATGTTGCTGGTGACTACCGTCACCTACGGTGGGGCGGCTTCCGTGACATATTCGGGCGTTCAGGCGCTTTCGAACATCTTCGGGCAGGCGCCGGTCTTCATCGCGGACAACGGCACGCCTCCCCCCAGCTACTCGCAGCCGCCGGACGACAACGCCATTGACACTTTCCCGCCCGAGCCATCCCCATCCGGCTCGGCCGACTCCTCCGGCTCACCGCTCCCCACCAAGGCCCCCGTGGTCTACGCGCTCGGGGACCTGCCCAACTTCACCGGGACCGCCACGGACTGGGCCGCCGACGGCCAGCTGAACGTTCTTCTGATCGGCATCGACGCCGGTCCGGGCGGCAGCCGCTACTACGGCCTGCGCCCCGACTCGATGATCCTGCTCCAGGTCGACATCGCGACCGGGCGCGCGGCCATGTACGGCATTCCCCGCAACCTGATCAACGTCCCGCTACCGCCGGAGTCGGCCAAGTACTACGCCTGTCACTGCTATGGCCCCGGACCGGGCCAGCTCTACGCCAACTTCCTCATCGACTACCTGTGGAACGAGGCGGCGAACGTGCATCCTGCCTGGTACGCGCAGTACGGCACCGGCAGCAGCACCACGGCCAAGTTCCTGCGCGGGCTGGGCGCCCTCCAGGGCGCGGTGAGCGAGCTAACCGGTGTCCAGGTCGACGGTGCGGTCGTGATCAACCTGCCGGGTTTCGTCCAGCTGATCAACTCCCTGGCCCCGAACGGCCTCAACATCGACGTCCCCTACGAAGTCAAGCAGGACCCGCGCTTCGGCTACGAACCGGCCAACGGCGGCCGAGACATCTACAACCTCGACATCAAGGCCGGGCCGCAGGTCATGAACGGCACGGTGGCCCTCGAATACGCCCGCCTGCGCCATGTCATCGGCTACGACTCGGACTACTACCGCATGGAGCGCCAGCAGCTGGTTCTGCGGGCGGTCCGGGACCAGATCAACCCATGTGCACTCCTGCCGCAGGTCCCGGCCATCCTGAACGCTCTCGGTGGCTCGATCTGGACCAACCTGCCGGAGTCCGACGCGCCGACAATCGCTGCTCTGGCGGCTAAGGTCGGCACCAGCAACACGGCCGACTTCAGCCTCGACCCGACCACGACCGGAGCCACGGACGACGTGCTGGACCAGGCCTCGCTGGCCAAGATCCGCAGCATCGTGGCCAACGGCCTCAACAGCGTGCCGGCCGGGATCAGCGGCGGGAGCGGCGGCGGCCTGAGCTGCTAGCTCCGCGACCCCCTGCCGCGTGAAGCTCGGCGACCCGCGGCGGTCGGCCTGCCGCGAGGGGACCGCCGGCCTGCCACGTCCAGGCGATCACGAACGGCGACTTCCCGGAGGCGCTGCTGGCCCGCACGACCACAGCGTCGACGTAGAGGGTGGTCCCGCCGGAACCTGTCAGCCAGCCGTCGCCCTGGGACTCGCCGTCGCCGACGACGAAGGTGAGTGAGCCCTTCAAGGCGGCAGCGCTGCTCAGGAGAACGAGATCGGAGGCCGGAATCGGGGTTGCCGCCAGCAGGCAGTGAGGTTTGGCCGGGCATTTCGTGACGGCGTAGACGTCGATGGTCACACCGGCGGGGCTGCCCCGGGATGGGCGGCACTCACCTGGAGGGCAGATCGGGTCGCGCCGGAGGCCCATGGCCCGGCCATCGTGGACAATACGACCATGAGTACCCATCTCTTCGACCTCGTGGCCGACGTGAGCTCGGCCGACCCGGCGGCCATCGAACCCGTTCTCCGCCGACTCGTCGGGGCAGAGATCACCTCAACCGCGGACGGATTCCATGTGGTGGCGACGCTCTCCGGTGAGTCCGCTCGAGATCTGAACCGGTCCCTGCTCTCCGAACTCCGCGGCCTCGAGCGGCGCACCCGCCTGCGGGCGTCCTGGACGGCGGACGGGCTCACCGAACGCTTCTTCGACTACGTCCCGAAGGGCACGCGGTACGGGCCGCAGTAGACGCGGGGAAGGAGCGGCGACCGCCATCCGGCGACGGTGGCGGCCAGGGAGGATCCAAGCGATTGCCTCTAGACTTGAGGAGAGCGGCACAGAGTCGCGTCGGGCTTCCCCCGTAACGCAAGGTAGGACACATGCAGAGGCGCCCGTACCGGCCGCTCCGGTCCGGTACCGTGGGCACGCAGGCGAAGCGCTGATCGAACAATCCGCGAGCTGGCAGCGGCGGGACGCTTCCGCGTTACGCCACTCAAACTACCGCCGGGCCTGGTCGGCAGCGCGTGGCGGGAGCCGCCGGCCGGGCCATCGCGACTACGGGCCGCGGGCAAGCGACAATTCGGGCCCCCCTTCATCGCAGCCACGAAGGATAGGTGCATGATCCAGAAGCACTCGGACCCGGGCGCCGGCGTGGCCGCGTCGGGCGGCGTGGCCGCCAGAGAGGCCGGCCTCGGGCGTCGCACGCGGAAGCACGACCCGAACTACAAGTGGGTCGCGCTTTCGAACACGACGCTCGGCGTGCTGATGTCGTCGATCGACGGCTCGATCGTCATCATCTCGCTGCCCGCGATCTTCACCGGCATCAAGCTGAACCCGCTCGATCCCGGAAGCACGAGCTACCTCCTCTGGATCATGATGGGTTACCTGCTCGTGACAGCCGTGCTCGTCGTGGCGTTCGGGCGCCTGGGCGACATGTTCGGGCGGGTCCGCATGTACAACGCGGGCTTCGTCATCTTCACCGTCGGATCATTGCTTCTCGCTCTGACACCGTTCACCGGACCCGCCGGGGCGATCTGGATCATCGGCATGCGCCTGGTGCAGGGGATTGGCGGTGCGTTCCTCTTCGCGAACTCGCAGGCGATCCTGACCGACGCCTTCCCGCCTGAGCAGCGGGGTCTGGCCTTCGGCGTGAACGGCATCTCCTTCCTGGCAGGCCAGTTCGTGGGCCTCGTGGTGGGCGGTGTCATGGCGGCGATCAACTGGCGGCTGGTCTTCTTCGTCAGTGTGCCCGTCGGGCTGGCCGGCACGATCTGGGCGTACATGCGTCTTGAGGAGCTCGGTACGGTCACGCACGCGAAGATCGACTGGCCCGGCAACTTGACCTTCGGGATCGGTCTCACGGCGCTCCTCATCGGGATCACCTACGGCATCCAACCGTACGGCGGCCAGACGATGGGCTGGACCAACCCATTCGTGCTCTCCATGATCGTCGGCGGGGCGGTGCTGCTGGGGCTGTTCGTGTGGGTCGAGCGCCGGGTCGCTGAGCCGCTCTTCGATCTGGCCCTCTTCCGCATCCGCGCCTTCACCGCTGGCAACCTGGCCGGGTTCCTCTCCGCGCTCGGGCGCGGCGGGCTGTCCTTCATGCTGGTGATCTGGCTGCAGGGTGTCTGGCTGCCGCTGCACGGCTACTCCTTCGCCGATACACCGCTGTGGGCCGGCCTCTACATGCTGCCGCTGACACTGGGCTCACTCGTGTTCGGGCCGTTGTCCGGGATCCTGTCGGACCGGTTCGGGGCCCGGCCGTTTGCGACCGGAGGCATGCTCATCGCTGCGGCGTCGTTCTTCGGCCTGATCCTGCTGCCGGTTAACTTCCAGTACTGGCAGTTCGGGGGCCTGCTGCTGGTGAGCGGCATCGGGGGCGGCCTGTTCTTCTCGCCCAACATGGCCGGCATCATGAACAGCGTCCCCGCCCGCCAGCGCGGTGCGGCCGCCGGCATGCGGGCCACCTTCCAGAACTCGGCCACGGTGGTGTCGATCGGCGTGTTCTTCTCGCTCATGATCGCGGGCCTGTCGGCCTCGCTCCCGGGCGCCCTCTACAACGGCCTCACCGCGCACGCCGTGGCGGCCGCGGACGCGACGCAGATCTCACACCTGCCGCCGGTGGCCAGCCTGTTCGCGGCCCTGCTCGGCTACAACCCCATGGCCGCACTGCTGCCCCCGCAGGTCCTGCACGCCCTGCCGGCATCTCAGGCCGCGATCCTCACCAGCAAGGAGTTCTTCCCCCAGCTGATCGGGGGCCCGCTCCAGGCGGGCCTCGCGATCGTGTTCTTCGCCGCGGCCGTCATGGCGCTCGTTGCCGCCTGGGCATCGTGGCTCCGAGGCGGTCTCTACATCCACGACGAGTCGGCCGCGGGAATGCGGCCTTCTGCGGCGCCCCCGGCTCTCGAGAACTAGGAGGAATCGCAGGATGGAGCTCGACGGCGCGGTCGTCATCGTCACGGGTGCCTCGTCGGGCATCGGCGCGGCCACGGCCAGACTGGCGGCCGGACGCGGGTCGAAGGTGGTGCCGGCCGCGCGCCGCTCCGACCGGGTCGAGGACCTGGCGGACGCTCCGCCGGAGCGGTCGTCCATGCCACCTGTTGAGCGGGATCTGGCCGCGGCTTGCTGCGCAGGCTCATCCGTCGCGGCTGGACGGTACGTCACGCACGGTTCAAACAGCCGGTCTCATATCGGGCACCCGAGGCCGCGTTGCCTCCGCGCACAGACAAATGGGGTGGCGGGCAACAAACAAGGCATCGCGCAACAAATGTGAGAGCGCTCTCTTGACGAGGGTGATATTGCCGCCGTGTCAGCGTGAGAACGCTCTCAGAACCGTTCAAGATTCTCGACTGAGCGGGATCACGCGAGGACGAATCCGTCAACCTGGGCACCAGGAGTCAGAGGAGCGGCCGGCCTGATCGGGGGGTTCGGCCCGCGAGGTGAAGTGCCGGCGCCACTCCGTACCACGGCGTCGCAGGAACGGGAGCTGAGTTCCGCGGGCGGCGCCATGCATCCCCGTCGACCCGCGGATCTCGCTCCCGAGAACGCGACCGCGCCTAGTCGTCGTACTTTAGTTCGTACGCCCTTAGGCTGCTTGCAGGAGGTGCGTTCGTGAGCATCCCGACGCTCGAGGAAGTTGCTCGAGCCGCCGGTGTCTCGCGCGCGACAGCATCGCGGGTCATCAATGGGAGCCCCACGGTCGGGATCGAAGCCCGGCAGTCGGTCGAGCGGGCGATCGCCCAGCTCGGGTATGTCCCGAATCGGGCTGCTCGCAGTCTCGTTACTCGTCGGAATGACTCGATCGGCGTCGTGATTGCCGAGCCGACCCGACGCATCTTCGGCGACCCGTACTTTGCGGAGGTTTTGCGGGGCATCAGCGCGGGGCTGGCCGCGCGCGAAGTAGCGCTAGTCCTGGTCATGTCGCAGTCTCCAGAGGAGGAACGCCAGGCGGAGCGCTACCTCACCGGTGGCCACGTCGATGGCGTGATCCTGTTTTCGCTGCACGGTGATGACCCGCTGCCGGAGCACCTCCAGTCGCGTGGCATCCCGGTGGTCGTGGGCGGTGAGCCGCCCCACGGGGCACGGGTCAGTAATGTCGACGCCGACAACCACGGCGGCACTATCGCGGCCGTGAACCATCTTATTGAGCAGGGGCGGACCAGGATCGCCACGATCACCGGTCCGCTAGACATGCCGGCGGCAGTCACGCGCCGGCTGAGTTTCCTCGAAGCAATTCGGGCCGCCGGGCGGACGCCGGATCCGAATCTCGAAGAAAGTGGCGGATTCACCCGCGAGGGTGGTCAGCGCGCCATGGAGGTCCTGCTCCAGCGGTGCCCGGATATCGATGCGGTATTCGCCGCGTCGGACCTGATGGCTGCAGGAGCGCTATCGGCGCTGCACGCGGCCGGCAGGAGAGTGCCCGAGGACGTCGCGGTCGTCGGCTTCGACGACTCGATCATTGCCCTCTCGACCCAGCCTGCCCTTTCGAGCGTGCATCAGTCAATGGAGGTGACGGGTCGCGAACTCGCCAACGTCCTGCTTCAGACGATCGACGCGCGGGACCAGGTAGTCCGCCATGTCGTCCTGGAAACCGAGCTCATCGTCAGGCAATCGAGTGGAGGGCCGCCGACAGGGAAGAGCTGAGCGACTGAGCGCGGCCAATCGTGTGGCACGCGCTGGAACGTTTCAGGAGCCACGCATTGCGTTACCAAGGGAATAGGAGGGAGCCTAATGGTCAGGAGAGGTTTCACCCGGTTTGCAGCCGTAGCTTCGGTGGTCGCGCTCGCGGCCAGCGCATGCTCGAGTGCGGGCTCGACGCCCGCGCCGTCGACGTCAGTAATGCCGTCGGGGGCGTTAGTGACACCCGCGTCAACCGCTGGGGGCGGCACCATCGTCAGCGTTAACGGCGTGAACCACGTCGTCGTTCGCTGGTACGTCGGCCTCGGCTCTGGCACCAACCCGTCGCAGATCACCATGGAGCAGCAGGTGGTCAAGGACTTCAACGCGGCGCAGGACAAGAAGCCTACCGGTGCGAACGGCATGCCGATCTTGCTCTCGCTGGAAATCGTCCAGAACAGCACCGCGACCGACATCCTCAAGACCGAGCTGGCCGCCAACAATGCGCCGGACATCGTTGGCCCGGTTGGCGTCAAGGGTCGCGCCGCTTTCGCGGGCGATTGGGCTGACATCACCCCGCTGGCCAAGGCCGGCGGCTACGACTTCAGCACATATGACCAGAACATCCTCAAGCAGTTGAGCACCAACGGCGTCCTGGATGGCTTCCCGTACGCCGTCTACCCGTCGATGATCTTCTTCAACAAGGACCTCTTCGACGAGGCCAGCCTGAACTACCCGCCGCAGAAGGTGGGCGAGCAGTACACCTGGCCTGACGGCACGAAGTCCGACTGGACCTGGGACACCGTCCGTAAGCTCGCCATGCTCCTGTCCGTTGATAATAAGGGCAAGGACGCGGCCCAGCCCGGCTTCGATCCGACCAATCAGGTGCAGTTCGGCTTCGACTTCATGTGGAGCGAAGGCCGCCGAATGGGCTCCGACTTCGGCAGCGGCAGTTTCGTTGCTGCGGACGGCAAAACGGCTCAGTTCCCGGATGCCTGGAAGGCCGCGTGGACCTGGTATTACAACGGCATCTGGACTGACCATTTCATCGCCAATACCACGGAGGAGAACTCCGCCCTCCTAGCCCAAAGCAACCCGCCGTCCTCTGGCCATGTTGCTATGGCCGAAATGTTCCAGTGGTACGACTGCTGCATGTCGGCGTCCAGCCCCAGCAAGACCATCAAGAAGTGGGACGTCGCCATCCAGCCGAGCTACAACGGCACGATCAGGGCTCCGATGGACATGGACGTCTTCAGCATCACCAAGGCCTCGCGTGATCCGCAGGATTCGTTCACGGCTTTGACCTACATCGCCAGCCGCGGCGATCTCTCGGCGACGTACGGTGGCATCCCGCTCGTCGGCGATCAGCTGACGTTCTACCATAAGTACATTGACGCGATGCTCGCCCCGCAGTTCCCCGGCAACGTCGTCGACTGGCAAGTCGCCATCGACATGGAGAAGTACGCTCCGGCGATTCACCACGAAGCGGCGATGCCCAACTACGTCAAGTCAATGGACGACTACAGCAAGATCTGGACGACTCTGGGGACGACCCCAGGCCTTAATATGAACACCGTCTTCACGCAAGTGGTCACGGCGCTGCAGGCAGACTTCAACGCCGGAACGTAGCGGAGTTCGCAACCTAAGTCGTGGGCAGGTAAACCTCGGGCGGCCGACAACGGGCGGCCGCCCGAGCCATTCAAGGCGATTTAGGAGCGGATCGATGACGATCGTCGAAGACAAGGAATCGGTTCACGCGCCTCCCCCCCAGAAGGATGAGCATCGCCCGTCGCGAGACGCTGATGGGCCTCGCGTTCCTCTCGCCGTGGCTCATCGGCCTGGTCGTGTTTACCGCGCTGCCGATGATCGCGTCGCTGGTGCTTTCCTTCACGAACTTCAACCTCCTCCATCCGGCAGATTTCCGGTTCATCGGGCTGGACAACTACAGCCGGATGTGGAACGAATTGCTGAACAACGGGGACGCCGGCATATCGCTCGGTGTCACGGCCAGATTTGCGCTGATGTCGGTCCCGGTGACGATCTGCCTGGCGCTCGGTCTGGCGCTCCTGCTCAACCAGAAGCTTCTCGCCGGCAAGCCCGTCTTCAGGACGCTGTTCTTCATGCCGATTCTGATCCCGCTCGTGGCGAGCACCATCGTGTGGCAAGGATTCCTGAACGGCAGCACCGGCTGGCTGGCGCAGATCCTGCACGCCTTGGGACTTCCTTCGCCGGACTGGTTCTCCGATCCGGCCTGGGCGCTCCCGGGGCTCGTTCTTCTTGGCACCTGGGGCGTCGGGAACATGATGCTGATCTTCCTGGCCGGCCTGCAGGGAGTGCCGACCGAGCTGTACGAGGCCGTCAAGATCGACGGCGGCGGGGCCTGGGCTCGATTCCGCCATGTGACGCTGCCGATGATCTCGCCGGTCCTCTTCTACAACATCCTGATCAGCATCATCGGAGTGTCGCAGTACTTCACCCAGGCTTATGTCCTCGACCCGGGAGGGACTGGGAACCCTGGCGGCTCGACGTACTTCTACAACCTGAACCTGTACAAGGAAGGCTGGTCCTACAACGAGATGGGCTTTGCCTCGGCGCTCGCCTGGCTCATGCTGCTCATCGTCCTGGTCGCGGCGCTCGTGTTGTTCCGTACGTCGGCACGCTGGGTGTTCTACGCCGGAGGTGACCGATGACCGGAAAGGCATTGCCGCTTCCGCTGGCGAGAAGCGGGCGCACATGGTCGCCCCGAGCGCATGCGATCAGGTTCGGGATCTCCAAGCTCGGCGTGACGTTGTTCACCGCCTCGATGGCGATGATCTTCTTGCTGCCCCTCGCCTACATGCTGCTGACTTCGTTCAAAGACAGCAGCCAGATGACCGCGTTGAACGCGCCGTTGTGGCCCGCTACGCAGGAGATGTACACGGCCGCCAACGGCCAGGTGTACACGGTCTATGAAGTTCCGACGGCCAGTGGCGTCCAGGATCTCGCGCTGGAGAAGCCCGGGCGAATCACGAGCACCTTCATCGACCCCAAGACGGGGCAAGAGATCGAGTGGCAGGGTAACTGGCGCGGCCTGACCCCAGTGTGGTTGCTCACCATCAGTTTCGCTAACTTCGCCAGTGTGTTGAACGTGCTCAACTTCCCATTGCTGTTGAGGAACACCCTGGTAGTTGCCGTTTTCGGAACGATCGGTGCGGTCAGTTCGGCCGTCCTTGTCGCTTTCGGCTTCGCCCGGTTCAGAATCCCGGGCAAGAACGGCCTCTTCCTTGTCTTGATCATGACGATCATGCTGCCATTCCAGGTCACTCTGATCCCGCAGTACATGGGCTTCCTGGCGATTGGCTGGACCGGCACATTGTTACCGCTGATAGTGCCGAACTTCTTCGCGAATGCGTACAACGTCTTCCTGTTGAGGCAGTACTTCTTGACTCTGCCGCGGGAGTTGGACGAGGCTGCTCAGATTGATGGCGCCAGCCCGCTTCGGATCCTGTGGTCGGTGGTCATTCCTCAGGCGTGGCCGGCGATCATTGCCGTGTCTTTGTTCCATTTCTTCTTCGGGTGGAACGACTTCTTCGTCCCTCTTGTGTATCTGTCGGGACATGCCGACCTTTTCACGATGACCGTGGGCCTGCAGGCCTTCAGCGCCACTTACTCTCGTGCGGGCAGTGGCACCCTGACCCAGACCGCGGCTCTCCTGGCGATGATCCTGCCCGTAGCGGTCTTCTTCGTCGCCCAGCGGTCGTTCATGCGGGGTGTGGTCATCTCTGGCGTCGAGAAGTAGGTGCCCATGAACACGAGACAGCGACCCGAGGTCGTCTCGGGTGCGGTTCCCTTTGCCTGGCGGCGGCCGATCGGGCTTCCCTACGACGGCCCCGAAAGGGCCAGGCAGGACGTGGATCCACCGCTCATCGACGATGGTCCGTGGGGTGGCGTGCCACTCGGCGGACTGGGTGCCGGTAGCATCGGACGAACCCAACGCGGGGACTTCGCCCGCTGGCACCTGGACGTGGGCCGGCACCGCTTCGAGACGGTCCCGGCAGACCAGTTCTCCGTGTACGTGGCCCGGGGCGAGGCCCATTCGGCCCACGTGCTCTCGACGGTACGTCCCGAGACGCTTCGGAGCTGGAACTGGGACCTGCCGGAGGGAGCGGGCATCTACCACGGCCTGTTCCCCTATGCCTGGTTCGAATACGACTGGGCTGAGCTCCCCGTGCGGCTGCTGCAACGGCAATTCAGTCCGGTCATAGCGGGCAACTACCGCGATAGCAGCTACCCGGTCGGCGTCTTCGAGTGGCAGATCGAGAATCCGAGCCCGGATCCGTTGACCGTCGGGCTCATGTTCAGCTGGCTCAACGACATCGGCCGCGACCGCGGCCAGGACCGCGGGGGCGGCCATCGAAACGTCTCGCTCCGCAAAGACGGCATGGTTGGGGTGCTGCTTCAAGGGCCTCCGGATGTTGCCGGCGCGCCCTGGAACGGTAGCTTCGCGATCATGGCCGGCGTAGAACCCGGCGTACAACTGACGACCTGCGATCGGTTCCTGGCCGACGACGGGTCGGACGTGTGGGCGGACTTTGCGGCCGACGGCCGGCTGCGCGACGTCGCCGACAGCCGGCCCAGCCGGCCGGGCGAGGCTATCGGAGCAGCCCTTGCTGCCACGGTCGAGCTCGCTCCAGGCGAGACGAAGCGCGTGTCGTTCGTCCTCGTCTGGGATCTGCCGATCGTCGAGTTCGGGTCCGGCACGTGCTGGTACAAGCGCTACACGCGGTTCTTCGGCCGCAGCGGCGCCAACGCCTGGGCCATCGGGGCCGAGGCTCTCGCGAGGCGCTCTGAGTGGTCCTCCGCCATAGACGCCTGGCAGGCGCCGATCCTGGCCGATTCCACGCGCCCCGACTGGTACAAATGCGCGCTCTTCAACGAGCTGTACTACCTCGTTGACGGCGGCACGGTCTGGACCGATGGTGAGCCGTTCCACAGGCCCGAGCCGGCCGGTGGGACCGCAGTCCCCCCGGCTGCAAACCAGTCGGTAGATGGCGGGGCGACTGAGTCGCTCGGTCATTTCGCCGTCCTGGAGTGCTACGACTACGCCTGTTACAACACCCTCGACGTCAACTTCTACGCGTCGTGGGCGCTGCTTCTGCTATGGCCCGACCTGGATGTCGGCGTCGTCAGGGATTTCGCGGCGACCGTGGATCTCGACGACCCGGAGATCGTCGTCGTGGGCTGGAAGGGCACTCGCGCTCAGAGGAAACGGCGCGGCGCGATGCCGCACGACCTCGGCGGACCCCAAGAGGACCCCTTCCTGCGACCGAACGTCTACAACTGGCGCGACATCAACATCTGGAAGGACTTGAACAGCAAGTTCGTCCTCCAGGTCTGGCGCGACGTCCTGCTTGTGCCGGCTCCCGACCTCGCTCGCGAGACGTGGCCGGCCGTCGTGCAAGCCATGGATTACCTCGGTCGATTCGACCGAGACGACGACGGGCTGCCCGAGCACGATGGGCTGCCGGACCAGACTTACGATAGCTGGTCGATGCTCGGGCCGAGCGCCTACAGCGGGGCGCTCTGGCTGGCCGCCCTTCGCGCGGCCATCCGGTTGGGCACGATGGTCGGTGACTCAGCGAGCGTCGCCCGGTTCCGGCAATTGCACGATCGCGGCAGCGCCGCCTTCGAAGCCAAGCTCTGGAACGGCCGCTGCTATCGCTTCGACACGAGCGGCGAAGATTCCTCGGCTTCGATCATGGCTGACCAGCTGGCCGGTCAGTGGTACGCGGATGCGACCGGACTTGGCGACCTGGTTTCGCCGGAGCGCATCATGACGGCGTTGCGCACGGTTTACGAGTCGAACGTCCTTGGGTTCGGCGGCGGCGACATGGGTGCGGTCAACGGGATCCGACCCGACGGTTCGATCGACGAGTCGACCGAGCAGTCGGCCGAGAGCTGGACCGGCACCACTTATGCCCTGGCGGCCTTCATGATTGGCCGAGGCCTCGTCCAAGAGGGCTGGCGCACGGCCCACGGGACGTTCGCCGTCACCTACGGCCGAGGGTTGTGGTTCCGGACGCCGGAGGCGTACCTGCAGGACGGTCGGTATCGGGCCGCCATGTACCTGCGGCCGCTGGCGATCTGGGCGATCGAGCACGCCCTTCGTCAGAGCGGAGCGAAAGGGCCCGCGGCGAGCGACTCCGTCGGCCGAGCCGTAGGAGCGGGCGTTGACGACTGAGGGCTGCCTCGAGCGGCTGCTAACGCATCATGACAACTGAGAAGGGCCCGGTGGGCGATTTGGTCCAGAACCCCGCGGAAGCACCCGCCCGACACGAGTTCGTGACTCTGGCGGGGCAGCGGTATGCGTGTATACGTAACGTCGACCACCTGGCGCCATTTCTGATGAGCATCGTGAGCGACAGCGATGCCTGGCTCTTCGTCGGCAGCAACTCGCCCTTCACGGCCGGGCGCGTAGACCCCGATGGCGCGATGTTCCCGTACCAGACCGTCGACAAACTGCTGCGCCATGCCGACGGAGGCGGGTCTCTGAGCGCCTTCCGCGTTCGCGGCGGCGGTTCGGGCCCCTGGGTCTGGGAGCCGTGGCGTTCCGATTCCCATGCGCTCCCGGTCACCCGCAACCTTTACAAGCACGTCCTGGGTACGAACGTGCTCTTCGAGGAGATCAACCATGAGTTGGGGCTTCGCTTCACCTGGAGCCTCAGCACGTGCGCGCAGTTCGGCCTCGTCCGGCATGCGGTCCTGGAGAACATAGGCTCCGGGCCGGTTCGCGTCGACTATCTCGACGGGTTCCAGATGCTGCTGCCACCAGGCGTGGGCGAGGAGTCGTACGCTCGCCTGAGCTACCTGGCAGGTGCCTATATGCGCCACGAGGTCCTGCCCGACGTTCCGCTTGCGATCTACACTCTGAACTCGGCGATGGAGGATAAGCCTCTGCCGTACGAGTCCCTGCGCGCGACGGGCGCTTGGTCGGTTGGCCATCTCCACCCGGAGGTCAACCTGTCGGACCGGAGCCTCCGAGCATTTCGGGCGGGCGAGAAGGTCGCCGTCGAGCGAGAGCTGAGGGGCGACTTCGGGTCATACCTGGTGGCTGATGGTGTTGATCTCGAGCCTGGGGAGCGACACTGCTGGTTCACTGTCGCCGACACGGCCCTCGACCACGCTCGGCTCGTTTTGCTGCGAGACCGGCTCGCGAAGCCCAACCTTCTCGAGGCCGAGCTTCACACGGCTGTCTCTGCCGATCGGCAGAGCCTGCGCCGGCTGGTCGCGGCGGCCGATGGGCTGCAGGAGACGGCCGACGAGGCGGCCACCGTCCACCACTTCGGCAGCGTTCTCTTCAACTGCATGCGTGGTGGGACCTTCCTGGACTCGTACCGATTCCCGCGGCGCGATCTCGACACCTTCCTGCGGGCCCAGAACGCTCCGTTGCATGCCCGAATGGAGGGCTGGCTGGCCAGTCTGCCGGAGACGATCTCGCTCGCCTCGCTCCGCAGCGCTGTGGAGGCCACGGGCGATGCCCAGCTCATCCGGCTATGCGGGTCGTATCTGCCGCTGATGTACAGCCGACGCCACGGCGACCCGAGCCGACCCTGGAACCGCTTCTCGATTCACGTCAGGGGCGAGAATGGGGAGCCGGTCTACGGGTACCAGGGCAACTGGCGCGACATCTTCCAGAACTGGGAGACGCTGGCCCAGAGCTTCCCCGGCTTCCTCGAGCAGATGCTGGCGGTCTTCCTGAACGCGTCGACGGCGGACGGCTACAACCCGTACCGGATCGGCCGCGACGGCGGCATCGACTGGGAGGTGGCCGATCCCGACGATCCGTGGGGCCACTTCGGCTACTGGGGCGACCACCAGATCGTGTATCTGCTCCGGCTGCTCGAAAGCGAGGAGCGGTTCCGGCCCGGAGCGCTGGCTTCATGGCTCAATAGACGCGAGTACTCCTACGCCAACGTGCCGTATCGGATCGCCGGGCTGGACGCCACTCTGGCCGATCCGCGCACCACGATCACTTTCGACGTGGCGTTGCATCGCCGACTCCTGGCCGCGGCCGCCGAGGTCGGGGCGGATGCCAAGCTGGTCGCGGACTCGAACGGCGACGTCCTGCTCGTCTCCCTGGCTGAGAAGTTGCTGGTGCCGCTGCTGGTCAAGCTCACCAACTTCATCCCCGACGGCGGGACATGGCTGAACGCGCAGCGCCCCGAATGGAACGACGCCAATAACGCGCTGGCTGGTTGGGGTCTGTCGATGGTGACGGTGGCCCACGCGCGGCGTTACCTGCGCTTCTGCGAACGGGTCTTTACCGGGTCCGAGCCGGTCGAGCTCTCCGAGCCGCTCGCCGTCCTGGTGGAGCGCCTGACGGCGATCTACGGCGCCGCTCCCGTGACGTTCGACGACACCTCGCGATACGAGTTCCTCGTAGCGGCCGGACGGGCCGGCGAGGAGCACCGTCGCGCGGTCTATGCCGGCGGGCTGGGGACCCGGCGATCCGTGCCCATGGCCGCCCTGCGTGAGCTCGTCGGCCGCGCCCTGCCCGTCCTCGAGCGGGCAATCCTGGTCAACCGTCGGGACGACGGCCTGTACCACGGCTACAACCTCCTCCATGTCGAGGCCGGGCAGGCTCATGTCACGCATCTGTTCCCGATGCTGGAGGGTCAGGCCGCCGTGCTCGGCTCCGGGCTGCTGGCCCCGGCCGAGGCGCTTGCCGTCCTGCGCGCGCTTCGCTCCAGCGATCTATACCGGGCCGACCAGAACAGCTACCTTCTCTACCCGGACTTGGCCCTCACTCCCTTCCTGCACCGCAACACGATCGCCTCTGTGCCGCCGCTGGACGACCCGCGGGTCTTCGTCCGCGACAGCCACGGCCAGTGGCACTTCCAGGCCGACCTGCGAAACGCCAATGACCTGGCCGGCCGCCTTGACGCCATGAAAGTGGACGAGCAGGTCCGCGAGGCCACTCTGGACCTCTGGGAGACTGTCTTCCGACACCGCGAGTTCACCGGTCGAAGCCGCACCTTCTTCATGTTTGAGGGCCTCGGCAGCATCTACTGGCACATGGTCGCCAAGCTGCTGGTGTCGGTTCTGGAGTGCTACCAGGCGGCCATCGAGCCGGAGATCGGCGAGGTCGACGTCGATGCCGCAGCGGCGCTGGCTGACGCCTACGACCACGTGCGCGACGGCCTCGGCTTCCGCAAGTCGGCTGCCGTCCAGGGGGCCTTCCCGTGCGATCCCTACTCGCACACGCCCCGAGATCGCGGCGCGCAGCAACCGGGAATGACCGGCCTCGTCAAAGAGGAGGTCCTGGCCCGCTGGGGCGAGCTTGGCGTGCAGGTTCGGGGAGGCAGGCTGCGGTTTGCGCCGAGGCTCCTGCACCGGGCCGAGTTCGAGGCAGTGCCACACCGGTTCGACTACGTCGACATCGCCGGCCAGGATCGGTCGTGGGAGCTGTCCGCGGGCAGCCTGGCCTTCACGTATTGCGGTACTCCGGTCTGCTACGAGCTGGCCGACCGGGCCTCCGTCCTCGTGGATCGTGTAGCCGGCCCGAGCGAACTGATCGCCGGCGACGAGCTGCCCCGTGCCGCGAGCGAGTCTGTCTTTGCCCGGGATGGCTCGATCGTGCGGCTAATCGTCCGCGTGCCGCGGGAGGCGCTCCGCCTCCTGGCCACCGAAGCGCTCCCAACGGCGCAGAGTGGCCGCAACGTAGACCGGGTCTTTTTCCAGGGCTTAGCATCGAGCGCCACAAGGTCCAAGGAGTAGGAATGCCAGTGTCGTATTCGGGTCGCCCCAGGCGGCCTCGCCGATGGCTCAGTCGCCTCGGTTCAGTCGCAGTCGTACTCTTCGTGGCGGCCTGCGGCAGCTCCGCCGCCACGGGTACACCAGGTGCCTCGGGTGCCTCTAGCCCGGCGGCGTCCGGGTCGCCGTCCTCCGCCCGTCCCTGGATGGACGCCACCAAGTCCGTGGATGATCGAGTGGCGGCGCTGCTAAGTCAGATGACCCTGGCCGATAAGATCGGCCAGATGACTCAGATCGAGATCGGCTCAATCGATGCTCCGACCTCGGCACAGTTCGATCTTGGCTCGATCCTCAACGGCTGAGGCGGAGCGCCCAAGGCCGGGAACACCCCGCAGGCCTGGTATGACATGGTCAACGGGTATCAGCAAGCGGCCCTCGGGACACGCCTGGGCATCCCGATCATCTATGGCCTCGACGCCGTACATGGGAACAACGACATTGTCGGCGCGACGATCTTCCCCCAGAACGTCGGCATGGGGGCCACGAAGGACCCCGCCCTCGTAACGAAGGAGTGCGCCGCGACGGCCCTCGAGATGAACGCCGTCGGGATCCGGTGGAGCTTCGGTCCGGTCATCGCGGTTCCGCAGGACATTCGCTGGGGCCGCACGTTCGAGGGCTACAGCGAGAACACCGACCTCGTCTCCAAGCTCGGCACGGCCTGCGTCCAGGGCTTTCAAGGTTCCAGCCTGTCCGCACCTGACACCGCGGCGGCGACGCTGAAGCACTTCATCGGCGATGGCGGAACGGCCTTCGGCAGCTCCACGGCGATCGGCCCGACCGGGCCCTACCTGCTCGACCAGGGCGTCGACCAGATGGATGAGGCCACGCTGCTCAAGCTTTTCCTCCCGCCGTACCAGGCAGCGATCAAGGCCGGCGCCAGAATCGTCATGGCCTCTTACTCGAGCACAACCGCCGGTAAGGTCCACGGCGACAAGCATCTGATCACCGACATCCTCAAGACCCAGCTAGGTTTCACCGGTTTTGTCGTCTCCGACTGGGGCGCCGTCGACCAGGTGGTACCCGGTGACTACTCGGCCTCCGTCGCCCAGTCGATCAACGCCGGCATCGACATGGTCATGGTCCCGACTGACTACATTCGATTCATCACAACCATGACGTCGCTGGTGCAAGCCGGGACGATCTCGCAGGCCCGGATCGACGATGCGGTCACCCGGATCCTCCGCGTCAAGTTTGAGATGGGACTGTTCGAGAACCCGATGCCGGCCGCGGGTAAGGTTTCCGAAGAAGGGTCGGCTGCCGATCGCGCGATCGCCAGCCAGGCAGTCTCCGAGTCGGCCACGCTGCTCAAGACGAGCTCGGGCACTCTGCCGATCGCGACTGCCGGGACCAAAGTCCTCCTCGCCGGTGAGGGCGCCGACGACATCGGCATCCAGTGCGGCGGTTGGACGATCACCTGGCAGGGCTCAACGGGGGATACCACCACCGGCACGACCCTCAAGGACGCTCTCGCAGCCAAGCTGGGTGACAACCTCACCTACGACCAGAACGCCGCCTTCCCGGCCGGTACGAAGGCCGACGTTGGCATCGTCGTTGTGGCCGAGCGGCCCTACGCCGAAGGCGTGGGTGATTCCTCGACGCTCACGCTGCCGCCTCAGGACGTCGCTCTCGTCGCGAAGATGCGGCCGGAGGTGAACAAGCTGATCGTCGTGGTCATGTCGGGCCGGCCGATGCTGCTCGACGACTTCTCGTCGACTGACGCGGTCGTCGCGGCCTGGCTCCCCGGAACGCAGGGCGAAGGCCTGGCCGACGTCCTGCTCGGCGCCAAGCCATTCGTTGGGACCACGCCGTACACCTGGCCGAAGACGGCAGCGGATGCGCCCAGAGTCGGCAAGTCCGCTTGCGATGGGGCGGTCTACCCGGTCGGCTACGGCCTTGACGCCACGGGCAAGCTCCTGGGCCCGGCTGCCTGCTAGCTCCTGCTCGAGCTCCTTGACTTGGCCGGTGGACGGTCAGGCTCCGAGAACGACCGGGGGCGACCTCTGGATGATCTCCTCTGAATGTCAGGCCCTTGCTTCTCGGCTGCGTTCCCATCCCCGGGTTGCGCCGTCAGTGTCGCGATCCTGACCGCCGGAGGCGCACGGAGTTCTGATACGCACTGTCCGACCCGTCGTACGCTATCGGCGCAACCGCATGAGGTCCCGGTAGATGACGCAGATGCCAGGCCTGGACGGCGCGCCCTTCGTGGCCTCGCCGGATCGATATCAGGTCATGTCCTATCGCCGGTCCGGCCGTAGCGGGCTGGAGCTGCCGCTCCTCTCGCTCGGCTTCTGGCACAACTTCGGCGACGCCTCGTCAGGCACCACGCGGCGGGCGATCGTCCGTCGGGCGTTCGATCTCGGCATCACCCATTTCGACCTGGCCAACAACTACGGCCCGCCCTACGGCGCGGCCGAGACAAACGCCGGCCGCATCCTGCGCTCCGATTTCGGGCCATACCGGGACGAGCTCGTGATTTCGACCAAGGCAGGCTGGGACATGTGGCCGGGGCCGTACGGAGACCGGGGCTCGCGCAAGTACCTGCTGGCCAGCCTGGACCAGAGCCTGAAGCGGCTCGGGCTCGACTACGTCGACATCTTCTACTCACACCGCCTCGACCCCGACACCCCGCTCGAGGAGACGCTCGGCGCGCTGGACACGGCCGTGCGTCAGGGCAAGGCGCTGTACGCCGGCATATCGTCGTACCCGCCCGCGGAGACGCGCCGGGCCGCGGCGATCATGCGCAGCCTGGGCACGCCTCTGCTCATCCACCAGCCGTCCTACTCGCTCCTGAACCGTTGGATCGAGGACGGCCTCCTCGACGCGCTCGGCGAGGAGCAGATCGGCTGCATCGTGTTCTCGCCCCTGGCGCAGGGCCAGCTCACGAACCGCTACCTCAACGGCGTGCCGGCCGGATCGCGGGCGACGCACTCCCGGTTCCTGACCGTCGCTGAGATCGAGGAGAACCTGCCGCGCGTTCGCGCCCTCGACGCAATCGCCGCCCGTCGCGGCCAGACGCTGGCCCAGCTGGCACTCGCCTGGGTGCTGCGCGATCCGCGGGTGACCTCCGCGATCGTCGGCGCCAGCTCGGTCGAGCAGCTCGAGGATGACGTCCGGGCACTCGGGCGGCTGGATTTCCAGCCGGACGAGCTGGCGGAGATCGACCGCTGCCTGGCCGGGGGCGAGCCTGGCGAACCGACAGCCCCTGGCTCCTGATCCGACGACCGACCGCGCCCTGCGCCCCTCTGTGCGCTATCCAGACCAGCGCCTCACCTGACCGGGCCGATTCAGCGGCGGCCGAGCAGCGCGGTCATGCGCTTGCCGGCCCCTTGGTCGGGATCCAGGCTCAGCGCCGGCGCTCCTCGAGCTCCATCTGCTCGAGGGCCACGACGATGGCCAGCGCGAGGGGCACCTCGAAGTTCGCCACGACCTGCACGCCGTAGCTGTCACGAATGCTGAGGAACTTGCGCGAGGCGAAGATCAGCTGGCTTCCATTTCGCATCACATGGAACTCGCGGTTGATGAAGTCGCCGGTCACCGTCAGCACGGTGCCGTCGGCGAGCGTGATCGTGAAGTGGTCGCCCAGGAGATTGAACAGGGCCTCCTGAATGGTGGCGACCACAGCGTCGGCTCGTTTGATCTCGAAGGTCCGGTGCACGTGCGCCAGCGACTGGCCGATCTCGTACAGCGTGTTGTCGGTCGGATCGAGGAGCAGGAGAGTGCGACGCAGGCTCAGTGCCTTGCCGTCGACCGCGAATACGTGGTTGCCCGCCTCATCCTCGATCCAGAGGTCGCCCCCGAGCGAGAAGAGCTGCTGATTCAACACGTACGTGTGCGCGGCGAACGACATCGTCGAGTCTCCGATGGGGGTCTTGGGCTGCGGCCAGTGTAGGCCTTCGGCCCCCGGCCGACCCTGGGCGGCCGGGCCGGGCCGCTACGTGCGGCGGGGCGGTCGCGTCCCCGAGCGTGCCGGGACGACCTGCCCGACCGGCGCGGCTCCTCTATCGTTCGCCGACGGCCCCGACCCGCCGTCGTGGGGTCATGGCTGCCGAATGGCCAAAAGGATGGATAGCCGACCGGGTTCGCGGTGGACTAGGGTGCGCGCCATGGACGAGACCGGTCACATCTGCCCCTGGTGTTCCACTTCGATCCCGGCCGGAGCAGCTGCCTGCCCCAGGTGCGGCGCCGTCGTCGAGGGCGCCGTCGCTCCCGACATTCCCGGCGTGACGGTCGTGGATAGCAAGGCCGCGCCGGGCCATGGCGAGGGCCGGGTTCCCGACGCCTTCGATCCCAAGTCCTGGCTCCAGGCTGGCCGCGACGACCAGATGGCCAGCCCCGACGCGGTCCTCCCGCCCAGCGAGGCCGTGCGCCTCGAGATGCGCAAGATGGAGCTCGAGGCCGAGATCGAGAACGCCGGCCGGTCGGTGATGAGCCCAACCCGCGACGAAGCCCGCAACGTCGGGAAACCCTCCCGCGAGGCGCTCGAGGCGTTTGAGGCGGGCCAGCTGGACACGACCGGGCCCGCGGGAGAGACCGACCTTGCCGAGCGAGCGAAGACCTGGGAAGACGAAGAGAAGCGCTGACCCGGCCCGACTGCACCGCTCGCCGCCGGGCTGCCGGACGGAGCCGCCGAGCTTGACGGTCCGCCACCCAGAAGCGTAGCCTGCCGGCAATGCGACGCCGTCTGGCGGCAGTCCTGGCGCTCACCGCTTTGATGTGGCTGCCAACCACCGTTACGGGCCCAGCCGCGGTCCATGCCGCCAGCACCTGTACGGGCTGGACCAGCACGCGTGTGCCGCCACCCACGATTCGCGTGCTTCGAACCAGTGGCCCGTCGAGCGGCCACGTTCAGACCGTCAACTTCAAGAGCTACGTCCAGATCGTGCTGGCGGCCGAATGGCCGTCGAGCTGGCCGGCATCGACGCTCCAGACGGGGGCCATCGCCACCAAGCAGTACGGCTGGTACTTCACGATGCACTATCGGGGCGGGACCGCCCACGGCGCCTGCTACGACGTGGCCGACAACACCAACGACCAGATCTATCAGCCGGAGTCCCGCACTCCCTCGGCCGGACAGCTCGCCGCGATCAACGCCACCTGGAACGAAAGCCTCACGAAGAACGGCTCGTTCCTGATGACGGGCTACCGCTCCGGCGCGAACGGCTTGCCCTGCGGGGCGGACGCCGATGGGTCGCACCTGTTCCAACACAGCTCGGTCGATTGCGCCAACCAGGGGATGACGGCCGACGAGATACTCCACGTCTACCTCGACCCCGGCCTGGCGACATGGCGCCCGGCGACCGATCCGGCGGCCATCTTCTTCTCGCCCGCCGTTCAGAGCCAGGTGACGGTCGGTAGCTCGGCGACCGTGGCCTGGACCGAGGAGCTTACCGCCGGGACGACGATCACCGCCCGCAACGTCACGCTGATGATGGCCCTGCCCCAGAACGGCAGCTGCGCGGTGGACCGCTGGCTCCCCGGCTCGCCGGCCTGGCAATCGACCGGCGCGTCGCCCCAAACAGTCACAGGCCTCAAGACCGGCTACTGCTATCGCTTCGTCGTGGCGCTGACCGACTCGACGAACGTCACGACGCGGACGCTCTCGGGGCCGATGCTGGTCGATCCCGCGGCGCCGAGCGCCACTTTCACGAGCCCGGCGCCCAACGTCGTGACGGCCATCGGCGGCCTGAGCGCAACCGTCCGGTGGACGGAGACGCCCACCCCCGGAACGCACATCGTCAGCCGCCGCCTGGTCACGGAGCGGGCGGCGCAGCCGGCGGCCGGGACCTGCGCGGGGGCTCAGTGGAGCACGCTGCGAACCACGACGAGCGCCTCGCCGGTTTCCTCAACCGGCCTGCTGAAGCTCTACTGCTACCGCTACCGGCTCGTTCTGACGGATAGCGCCGGCCACAAGAGCACGACGGTCTCAGGCGACCTCAAGACCCCGGCCGCCTGACGCCTTCGGCCAGGTCTCGGCTGCCATCCCGATCGGCCCCGCATTAGCCTCTGCGTCCTTTCGGGCGTACGATTGGCTCTGCCAGTTGTCGAGGGGCAAGTGAACCCTCACCGGAATCGGGGTGACGACTATGGAACCGAACGAGCCGGGTGGCGAAACGGGCGGTAGCGAGCAGGGCGGCGGTCCTCGCCGCGAGCAGGCCCGCGCAGTCGCCGAAAAGATGATCTCCCAGCTCCAGGTCATGATCGACCAGGCCGGCAAGACGGCCGGGCCGGTCCTGCGCGACGTGGCGGCGAAGGCCGCCGAGCTGGCGGCAGTGGCGGCCGAGAATGCCGGCCCCGTCGCCCACAAGGCGGCCGACGTCACAGAGCACGTGGGCGATCGCCTGGCCGCCCGGAGCAAGGACCTGGCCGCGGATCTGCGCAAGGCCGCCGAAGCGGCGCGCGCCCACAACGCCGAGGCCTCCGACGAAGGCGCCGGGCCGGACGCCGGGACCAAAAAGGACGACGGTCCGGAAGACTAGAGCCGGTCGAGTCGCGCCCTGAAGATCTCGACGCCGTCGGTTCGGGTCAGGCGATAGGCCCAGCCGCCGGCGAGTGGCCACGCCCTGCCGAACAGGGGCTCGTCGCGCTCGGCAGAGCTGGCGAAGTCCAGCACGTAGCGCCTCGGTGTGGCGGCGAGCAGCTGCCCCTGGCCGGCGGCCTCGAGCGCCTCCTCGAAGTAGTCGAGATACACGCTGTTGTTGACGTGGTCCAGCGGATCCAGGTCGCGCCGGTGAACGTGGAAGCGCCGCTCGACGGCGTCCTGCGGCGCCACCGGCAGCGCCACCTTGTGCATCTCGAATGTGGTCCCGCCGTCGACGACGAACCTGTGGAAGTCGACCGGAACCCGCGTCGGCACGCCGCGCTCGTTGGTCATGACCCAGTCGATCTCCAGGCGGGCCAGCAGCCTGCCGGTCGGATCGCGAACATCGCTCTCGCGCCTGGCGCTGATGCGCCGGTAGCCGGTTACGCGCGTGCTGACGAGCACCTCGGCGTAGGTTTGGACCGGCGCGAAGACGTCCAGCTCGACCGCCCGAACCAGCCAGAAGAGGCCTCGCTCGCCGTACCAGTCGCGCCCGAAGCCGAGCAGCGTGGAGTGCTGCCAGGCGACGTCGGCCGCCCAGGCCAGGTAGATCGCCGCCCGGATCGTCTCGCCGGCGGTCGACTCTTCGAAGCGGACGCGATACGGCCGGACGATCCGGTAGGGCAGTTGGTCGCGCAAGAGGTCCCGCCCTTGTGGCGCCATGTCCGGCGTTCGAGCCTCGTCGGCTGCGTGTTCGCTCACGGGTGCGCCTCTCCAAGCGCGTCGATGTCCTCGAGGCCGACCAGCCGCGTGTTGTCGTGCCGGGCCGTCGATCGTTCGAGCCGGATCTTCGCGGATCGGCGCGCGTCGAAGACGACGATGGCGACGGCGAGATCGATCTCCTCGTCTGCCGCGTGTGCCCGCGCGTCGTCGAGCTGGTTCAGGACGTCGGCATTGATGCCGCGCGCGCCCCACTTGCAGTCGTACACTCCCGGCCGCGCCTGGGCTTCGACCGTGACGTCGTAGGGGTGGATCTCGGCCGTGACGCCGTCGAAGAGGACACGCCGCTCCCGCCTCACGGGTCCGCCGCGGCGGGCGAGAAGCTGCGCGGTCAGCTCCTCCACGACGGCGCCGCGATACTGGCTGCGGGCCTGCTCACCGCGATTGGCGACCTCGAGAGCCGCGGCCAGCAGGCGCTCGGCGCGTTCGCGGAGGGCCCCCGCGGACCCCTTGCCAAAGAGCGACGGGAAGATGCGCCGCCACGTGCCGGGGTCCGTTCTCTCCCCGTTCATCACCGCGCGGGCCATCCAGCGCTCCGCCCTGGTGGCCTCGGCCAGCAGCGTCGCGACGCGGGCAACCAGCGGGTCGGCCTGGATCCCGGCGTAGACCACGGCCCGGGCATCGCGGGCGGCGTCCTGGAATCTCATCGTTCGGACCGGCGCGGCTCGGGCCGGGGTGGCTCGGGCCGGGGTGGCTCGGGCCGGGGCGGCTCGGGCCGGCGCAGCGCCCGGAAGGGCGAGTCCTGGTCGGGCTCCGGTGGCTCGGGTTCGGTTGCGCCTGCGCCTTCGGCCGGCCCGGTCTCCTCGTCCACGTCTCCGCCCAGCGCCAGGGCGACCACGTGCGGGAAGGTCGAGAGCCAGTCGATCGCCCGATGCGGATCGCTGATCAGCGCGATCTCTGCGATGGCCTCGTCCACGGCTGCGACGGCTTGGGCGTCGAGTGGCGCCTTTCCGCCGGCGAGCGCCTCGATGCTCGGCAGATACGCGTCGGTGAGGTCCGTGACGTACTGCCACTCATCCTCGACCGTCTCCGCCAGGTCGGCCAGCGCCCGGTAGGCAGTCGCGGCTCTCTCGGCGATTTCGGCTCTCTCGTTCACGCGCCAAGCGTACCGGATGCGCCGCGGCCGGGGGCGACCAGCAGCGGCTTACTGGGCAACCTGCCAGGTCAGGCCCCCGTCGTGGGTTTCGGCGTGCTGGCCCACGGGGAGCGGGGCAGGTGCGTTTCCGTGGAGGCGGCCGGCGCAGCAACGACCGGAACGACGATCGGCATCATCACCTCGTACACGCCGCGGGTGGCCGTTTCGTTCTACGGTAGCGGCGGACGGCGATCGAATCGAGCGACACAACGGAGGAGCAAGCGATGGATCTAGGTCTGGCAGGGCGGACGGCCCTGGTCGGCGGCGCATCGGCCGGGCTCGGGCGGGCCAGCGCGGAGCGGCTCGCGGCGGAGGGCTGCCGGCTGGCGCTGTGGTCGCGCGGCGGCGAAGCCCTGGAGCGTGCGGCCGGCGAGATCCGGCGGGCTCACTCCGCCGAAGTCGCCACGATTGGCGGCGATGCCGCAGACGCGTCGACTGCCGCGCTGGTCGCAGCCGCCGCCGAGAAGGCGCTCGGCCGGGTCGACATCGTGGTCCTGAACGCGGGTGGGCCGCCTACCTCCGAGGCGACGAAGACGGACCCGGAGGAATGGCGGCGCTCCTTCCAGCTCCTGGCGATCACCCCGATCGAGCTCACGACGCTCCTCTTGCCGGGGATGCGGGCTCGCAAGTGGGGCCGAGTGGTTTCGATCATGTCTTCGGGGATCCGCCAGCCAATTCCGGAGCTTTCGTACTCGAACGCGTGCCGGAGCGCGCTCGCGGCCTGGCTAAAGACGATCTCGCCGGAAGTGATGGCCGACGCCGTGACGGTCAACGGCGTCCTGCCCGGCCGGCTCGACACTGCCCGGGTCGCCTCGCTCGACAGGACGCGGGCCGAACGATCGGGATCGTCGCCCGAAGATGTTCGGGCGCAGTTCGAGCGGGCCATCCCGGCCGGCCGATACGGCGACCCGGACGAGCTCGGCGCCTACGTCGCCTGGCTCTGCTCGGACCTGGCCCGCTACCAGACGGGCACGTTCGTCCCGATCGACGGCGGGTCTCTGCGCGCTCTGCCGTAGCCGGCGAGGTCCGTCGCGTCAGTCGCCGCGATGTCCGCGGGATTCGATGCCGAAGGCGGCCCAGCGGCCGGTATACGGCAGCCAGTCCTCGTCGACGCGCTCGACGATCGCTGAGGCGGGACCTTCCTGGAGGGCGTCGAGCAGATCCTCGAGGTCCACGCGCGGACCCTCGACCACGACGCGGACGCTGCCGTCCTGGTCGTTGGCGACGAAGCCGGTCAGTCCCATCCGCATCGCCCGCACGGTGACGAAATAGCGAAAGCCCACACCCTGGACTCGGCCTCGAACGACCGCCTCCAGGCGCGCCAGGTCGCCCGGCTTGCTCATCGGAGCGTCATGCGGCGCGGCCCGATCGAGGCCAGGCCACGGCCAGCACGTCGAGGGCGAGCTCCGGATTGACGTTCTGGTCCACCGCGGACTCGATCTCGGCGAGGCGGGTCAGGAAGGCGGGCAAAGAGCCTGCAGGGAGGGTGGGGGCGACGGCGGCGAGCTCGTCCAGCAGTTCGGGGTCGTGGAGCGCGCGACGGCCGCCCAGGCCCGCGACCGCGAGGTCGCGGGCGACGGAGGCCCAGATGCCGATCAGCGCCGAGGCGGCCGCCCGGCGGTCGGTGGCGGAGACCTTCGGCGCGACCGATTCGGCGCCCTCGTCAGGCTCGCCTTCGGCCCCTTCGTCCTTCGGCCCGGTCGCGGCCGCGGCCTTGCGCCGCGGCGTTCGAGCGCGAGCGTTCGCCCCACCCACTGCCTCGCCTGTGGCGCTGGCCCTGTCCCGCCCTTCGTTCAGGGCCGCCTCGAGCGCCGCCGCCGACGCCGTGAGGGCGCGCACCGAGGTGAGTCGCTCGTGCCGACCCGCCAGCAGCATGTCCAGCAGGCCCCGCGATATCTCGCCGCGCAGCCGGGCCGCGTCCGGGGCGCGGGCGTAGGCAAGGGCCAGGCCCGGACAGCCCGCGGCCAGTCGAGCGAACCGGGCTGCCGAGTGCGCGTCGGCGGCGCCGAGCTCGCCCAGCCAGCGTTCGATATCACGTCCCGCGACCGGACCAAGGCGCACGCGGACGCAGCGCGATCGGACCGTCGGCAACAGGCATTCCTCATCGTCGGCGCAGAGAACGATCGTCACTCCAGGCGGCGGCTCCTCGAGCATCTTGAGGAGCGCGTTCTGCGAGTCCTCGTTCATGCGATGGGCCGCTTCAACGATGGCGATCCGTGCGCCGCCCTCGAGCGGAAGGAGCGCCAGTTCGCCGATCAGGTGGCGGACCGTGCCCGGCTCCGGATCCGTGGCCCCGCCGATGCGGACCTGCAGGCCCGGGCCTGCAGGCGCCAGTCGGTGCAGGTCCGGGTGATTGCCCGAGGCCACGAGCCTGCAACCCCGGCACTGACGGCACGGCCGCGCGCCACGATCCGGGTGCGAGCACAGGAGCCCGGCCGCGAGGTCCAGGGCGAGGGTGGTCTTGCCGCTTGAGGCCGGCCCGACGAGCAGGACGGCGTGCGGCACGGAGCCACTCACCATGGCGGCGATCGCGGCCAGGGCGCCTCGCTGGCCGCGCGTCGCGGCGTTTTCCATGGGCGGCGGGCCTGAGCGAGCCCGGGGCGTCGGAGCGGCTATTCGCCGGCCGGCTCGCCGGTGCTCGCGGCCGGCTCGCCTTCGGCTGCGGACGCCTTTCGGCGGGCCGGAGCGCGTCGCTTGGGCGCGGCTTCAGCGTCGCCGGCGGCCGGGGCGGCAGCTGGGGCCTCTCCGGCGGCCTCCTTGGCAGCGGGCTTGCGCCGGCCGCGGCTGGCCGGCTGAGCGGGGGCTGGGGCCTCGGCGCTCGCGCCGGCTTCGGCGCCGACGCTGGGGCCTTCGACCGGAGTGGCCTCAGCCTTGCGGCGCGCGCCCCGTCGGGCGGGTTCCCTGGGCGCGGCCTCCTCGCCGGCGGGGCCGGCGGGCTGGGACGAAGCCTCGGCTGGGCCCTCGGCCTGGCGGCTCAGCTTCGTCGAAAGCTGGGCTCGCAACAGCTCCTCGAGTTCCGGAGGAACTTCGCTCCACGGCTCGGCCGAATCGCGACCTCCACCGCGTGGCGCTGCACCTCCGCGGTGCACTTGGGGCTGCGGCTGCCGCTGCGGGCGCTCGTCGCGGCGGCGCTGGGGCTGCGGCTGGCGAGCCGGCTCCGGATAACGCAACGAAGACCGACCGAACCGCTCGCGCTCCACGGCGGAGGCGTAGGCGCTCCGAACGCCCC
>Ga0187885_10001240_pt1 | contig 28641 bp, 47 predicted proteins | sample June2016WEW_20_1_3_FD_132970 | JGI IMG/M metagenome (GOLD analysis project Ga0187885, IMG submission 132970) | Peatland microbial communities from SPRUCE experiment site at the Marcell Experimental Forest, Minnesota, USA - June2016WEW_20_100 | ecosystem: Environmental > Terrestrial > Soil >...
AAGGGAGTTACACGCGAGCGACTTCGGAAAGCTTTGGCAAAGGTCAATTCGGCTGGTACTGCATGAACGAGCGCGAGCGTATTTTAGACCGGCTAACGAAGCTACTGGCGTTGGCCGGATCGCCTAACAGCAATGAGGCGGCCACTGCCAAGAAAATGGCCGAGAGCCTCATGAAGAAGCACAAGCTGACGAGAGCTGACGTGTCGGCTTATGCTCCAGCGGGCTTCTATGAACGTCCCATGGGCTCGAAGGGGTTCGAGCAGGTCTGGAAGTTTTCGTTAATTACGGCCACCGCGCGTTTTTGCGGCTGCGAGGCCATCTCTCTTCAGGTGGGCAAGCGCCGGAAGGTGCGACTCGTGGGTGAGCGGGAGAAGGTAGACCAGGCGGCGGAGCTGTATCTGGAGTTGCTCAAGACCTTGATCGAGCTTGAGCGGATCGAGGCTGCGTGGATTTCGGATCCGAGCGTGCTCATCTACAGCCAGCCCCAGGACTATGCACTCTCGTTTCGTCAGGGCGCAACAGTGGCCATCATCGAGCTGATGCAGAGGATGCGACCTGAGCGGTTTGGACTGAGGCGACGAAAAGATCCGGTGTACCCTTCAGCTCCCAGACCGGCGCCCACTTCGTCACCACCGGCTCCGCCTCCTGTCGAGACGGCCGAGGAGGCTGCGAAGCGTGCGAGCTGGCTCTCGAAGATCTGGCCATGGGGCAAGCGGCCGGGATTGCCTTCCGCAGAGGTGCAGTCCGAGTCGGCTTTGGCATTGGTGCCCACGAAGAAGGAAAACAAAGGCGATGGCAAGGACGGTGGGGACGAGGAATACAAGGCAAAGGTCAAGTCGAAATATGCACCTAAGCAGGTAAAGCTGCATCTGGAAGACGCTGCGGATGACGATGCTTACTGGCGGGGGTACGAGTCGGCTCGGCGTCGGGTGGTGTTGCCGAACGAGGAGGCATCACGCGATGCGGCCGACACCGACGGGGAACAATGAATCCACTAGTTGACACCTTGGGTTTTTCAGGGTAAAAACGTACTATCGGTCTTTCACGAACAATGGGCCATCTGGTAAAAAGCGAAAACGGTGTGACATGATCTTCCGCGTTACCGACATTGAAACGATCCCAGACCTGAGCGTTTTCACGCCTGGGCCGCCGACATACAAGCTCGCGCCGGGGCCTCGCGGTGAGATTGCGGAAGGGTACAAGGCTTACGTCGAGGCGGTGGAGGCTTTTCCGCCACCGCAGGCGCAGCGGGTGGTGGCGATAAGTTACGTGGATGTGGAGTTCGATCCGGCGGCGACGCCGAAGTATCGCTACTTGCGTTGCTATACCGAGTGTCGATGGGGGCGGGACGAGGCGAGCCTTGATACCGAGGAGCGCAAGCTGCTCTCGGCATTTGGTGCGGCGATGACGGATGAGATCCATCTTGTTTCGTGGAACGGTCGCACTTTCGACTTGCCGGTCATAGCGTTGCGTTCTCTCAAGCACAAGCTTGCTTGCAAGTGGTACTACGGCGACAAGAATGTTCGGTATCGCTACACGGATGAGCGACACCTTGACTTGATGGATTACTGGTCGGACTTCGGGGCGTGTCGTCCGATGAAGCTGAACGATGCGGCTCACCTGATCGGGTTGCCTGGCAAGACGGATATGTCCGGGGCGAGCATCGAAGGGATCTACAAGTCCACGGTGGCTGATCCGAATCTCGACATGGAAGCAATTTGGGCAGACGTTGCTCGATACTGCCTGCAAGATTCGATACAGACGGCGATTCTCTGGGTGCGCTCGCGTCACCACATCGGCAAGGTGACACCTGAAACCCACAACTTAATTCTTGACACCTTCGCGACGAGTCCGTCGATCACGAGTGCGATTACCCTTGATTGGGATCGCCTCAAGCTATAGGAGCAGTCTCATGACCGATCAGTCGAAAGATTTCAGTCCAGAAGCGGTGCTAGCTGCCGTGGCAAAGGAGTTGCGCTACAACCGTGACGACCTTGATGTGAGCTGGGATGAGAAGGTGGATCCGCGAGTGGTCTACTATGTCACTGGCAAGGCCAACAAGATGGAGTTCTTGGTCTACCTCAATGAAGCCGAAGCTGAGCGGGGGTGTCAGGACATCATCCACGAGAGTCTTTTCACCGGGCAATTTTTCGAGGAGCCGGAGCTTGTGGACAGGGCGGTGCTCGACGCCGTCGCCAAAGTCTGCAATCTGGCTGACCTGACGCCTTTCCTGACCATGGTGGCCCGCGAGGGATGGGCCATGCCGGACGAGGACGAGGAATCGGAGCCCCAGGCCGTTGCGGATGCTCAAACGATCCCAGAGATCAAGGCCAACCAGGCTGCGATGCTAGATCGCTGGTTGAAAGATCCGGTGGCCGCCGTCTGGCGCATTCAGGACAGCGACCTGGCCTCGACCTTGGCGGTACTCATCGAGCAGTGCTCCTTCGACATCGACGCTCTGACCAAGGCCATCATGGTCGCCATGGGCGGCTGGAAGGCGTTCGCGTTCAGCTCGGTGGTCGCGACGACACCCGAGGGTTACGTGATCACGGCCGACAACATCGCCGCCGTCGAGTACCTGGAGGAGCTTTACCAGGCGACGAAGAACGAGCTTCCCGAAGTAGGTCGATAGGCAGTACGCTGTTGTCCCATGAGCCTTTTCTGTTCCATTTGCAAAAACGATGTGCCCGAAGGGTTCGGGCAGTGTGTGGCCTGCAAGGCAGGGTTTGCGCCACAACTGGCTTGCCACCGATGTGGCAAGCTGGTGCAGCGTGGGGCGTCCGTGTGCGCGTGTGAACGACCCAGACAAGGCGCTGGAGAGATGGTGCCGACGAGGTCGTCTTCTATGCCCTCGTCATTGCATCCATCCATTCCAAGGATGCCTCCGCCACCGCCTTTGGCCATCTCCATTGTAGCTCCTAATAGCGCTCCGGCCGTGTTGCCTGGGCTACCGTCCCATGTTGGGCTGTCGGTGATACAGGAGCAATACAGTGCGGGTCGATTCGGGGTGACGGCCACGGTGACGATGCCTGCTCTGGACGTGGAGATCATGAACGAGATGGGGCAGGTAGTAGTGGTGGCGCACACTCTTGCGAGTCACATCTCGGGGTCGCTCATGGAGGCGACTCGGGTAGGATTGGATCGTTCGTCCGACACCGCCTTGATGGTGTCCCCAGGGCAGCCGCAGGGTCTGACGGTATCCGAGGTGGTGAACGAAATGGGGCAGTTCGTGGTCATCCTGCACCGGATGGCGGAGCGGATGAACCATTTTCAGGGCTTCATGGAGTCGACTCGGCAGTTGATCCGAGAGATCCGTTTGCTGGCGACCGATTTACAAGGGGAGATCGAAGCTTGGAAGATGACTCAGCGCTGGCAGCCGACAGACTCGCTTCGTGGCGTGATCCGGCAGTGCCGGGTGTTAGCTGCCGATCTGCAAGCCGAAGTCGAAAGTCGGAGAGGGCCGCAAGGATGAGAACGCTGACCTACGAAATTCCTGGCATGATGACTGTCGAGACGGCTGCCTTGAACATGATCGAGTTGGTTGGGGCAGAGTCCAAGCGGAAGTCTGATGAGGATGTCAGGGTAGTAGCTGTTCATAACGGCATCGAGTTTTCGGCGGGTCGGAATTCGAGGTGGACTGATTTGGTGGAGGAGTGGTCTGAGAAGCGCCGCCAGAGAGAGATTCAAGAGCAGCGGATCCATCCGGTTCGAGTGGCGGTGAACTATCTACTTCGCACGCTCTCGGATTCAGATCGCCTCATACTGGTCAAAGAGATCGCTTCGGATCCGCTATCGAAAGAGGGTGAGTAGATGCCAGTCCGAATCAAGAAGTATGCGAATCGAAAGCTACACGCGGAGGGTGACACGATATACCTTTCCATGTTGGGGCTGGCAGATCGCGCCGAGAAGGACGATGACATCGAGGTCGTCTGCGACCGTACAGGTCGAGATCTGACGCTCGAAACAGTGTGTCGGGCTCTACTTGAGAGGTTGAAGGAGTATTCGGACGAGGCCACCTATCTGGAAACCGGACGAAATAAACCAGCTCCGTTTCATGTGCGCGAGCTGACGAAGTTGATTGCTCGGGTGCCAGCTCGAAAGAGAGTGTAGTTTCATGTCGGTTGGTCGACCTCCCAAGAAGGTTCAATACAAGCGCAGCACGCCGGTCATTCGGTTGCAGCGCAACATTGCCAAGCTCGAACGGAACGCCGGGCTTGTGCTCACCCGGCTGTCGTCGTGGTTGGTTGACGGCGACGAAACCTTGGTGAAGTCGGTGGAGCATACGGACGCGATCATGCGGGCCATCGACGACTTGAAGGTCGAGGTTGCGGGGTTGGTGAGTGTCGATTTTGTGCCGCCGAAGCGGTCGGCCACGGTTTTGTACGTTGAAGGCCAGACTGTTGCTGTGGCGCCCAAGCACTACCACAAGTACGAGCAGGCGTTCCAGCATGTGCTAAAGGACGATCCGGATTACTTGAATCAACTGACGATCAAGTCGATCTTGGAAACGGGAGAGATCGCCGTGCAGCGGGGGAAGAAAACCCCGTTCATCGTCCGGAAGAGTCACATCGTTCCAGCGTAAGAGGTCGGTCATGAGTACCAAGCGGATGTCCGGTAGCAAGCGGAGGGAAGAACCTAATCAGCCGCTCACCATGGGTGAGTTGATGTCGGAGTTGACCGAAGCTCCGAAGGCTGCTCCCACGGCATCGGCGCGAGTGCCACGTGCGCGGCGGGCGGGGCCTTTCAAGGTTCCGGCCTCGATAGCCGGTCCTGGGAACAGAGATCGGGAGGAGATAGCCCGTCGGTTCAAGCAGCACTTGCGGGGTGTTTCCGGGGCGAACAAGCTCGGGCCAGATCCGGATGATTCGGTGCCGGTGGTCAGACCAGATCAGAGAAGATCTGGGCGGTCGGGGATGGGAATGAGGCCGTCCGGATTCATGCCTTCGCGATTTGGGCGACCGTCGCCGATTGTGCGCGACGATGACGAGGACGAATGATGGCAGGTTTGTCGCCGTGGCAGTTGAAGGCGTTAGCGTGGCTGAGTCGGCCGGACAGCGGTCATACGTGTAGCATTGTTGGCGCCATGCTGACGCAAAGACATTCCTCGTATGGCCATCAGACTTCGGCTCGCGAGGGCGGCCGGACCTTGCGATCTTTGGAGCGGCGAGGGTTGGTCAGCTACCGCGACCTTGATGACGGGCTCATAAGGCGCTGGGATCTGACGCCGAAGGGTGTAGCGGTTCTGGCCGCCGAGACGAAAGGATAGGACGCATGGGAGATTTAGCATCGGGGGCTGGCTGGGGGTGGCCGGTCAATTCGAGGAGATGTCACTATTTTGAACAGGGCATAGCTCTGTGTGGAAGGTGGATGTTCTTCGGGGATTCGGTTGAGAATCAATCGAAATCGAAGAGCGTCGATGATTGCGTTGCGTGCAGGCGTAAATTGGATTCGAGAACGGCCGTCAAGGCAAAGAAGACGAAAGCGAACGAAGGGACTACAGGGGTCAATCTATGACGAACAAGATATTCGTAGGGAATCTGCCGTGGTCAATCAGGACTGAGGCTCTCAGCACCTTTCTGACCGAGCTGGGGTTCACCTATCGCTCGGTGAAGGTGATCGAGGACAAAGATACTGGGCGCTCGCGAGGATTTGCCTTCGTGGAGTTTGATACTCCCCAGGCGGCCAGTGAGGCGATTGCCGAGTTGACTGGTGTAGTTTGCGAAGGGCGAACGCTGTTTGCGAACGAGGCGAAGGACAACAAGCCTGGTGGGGGTGGTGGGGGTGGTAGGCCGCGCGAGGCGCCGCGCTTCGAGAAGCCATCTTATCCGCAGGACGACAATCGTCGTCGGAGCAAGAGTAACAAGCCGAAGCGTGGACGAGATTCAGATCCGGTTTGGTAGCACATGTCGAACTACGCGTCTGAGAAGTACAACCCTGGCTGGGATTTCAGCCACATCATGGATCCGTCGGTGAAGTGTGTCTACTGCCTGAAGTCCGACACTCCGGTGATGGTTCGTGGTGGGCAAAACTTCGGGGTCTGTGAAACTTGTGCGGTGATTGCCCACTATTTGTGGCGGAAAGTTCAAGGTGAAGTGCCGCCTGAATATCCGGAGTCGGCAAAGACCGAGGTGTCGAAGGTGTACGTGCTCATTCCCAAGCTCGGGAAGACGAACGTCAGTTTCGCGTCTGATGGTTCGGAAGTCCATAGTCCAGCGGATCCGTTGCTACCGAGTTCATATGAGTTTGTGATGAGGGTGAATGAGGAGGGATCTTTGGATTTGCCGGGAGTGACGGTGCAGCCGGGTGAAAGCTTGAGGATGGCGGCGGAGCGAGCGCTTGGGCTCCTGAAAGTTTTGACCTGGCCGATACCGAGTTTTGTTGAGCCTCTCTACACGGCCTACACGCCGAGGGGGCGGTTGGCGGCAGTGATGTTGGTGACGGCCTGGCGGTTGGTGGATGCGGATGCCTTGGTGGATGGGCTGGATTGGCGGAAGTGGCCGCTTTCGACCAAGCCGACTTCCATGGGTGGCTTTTACAAGGCGCTTGAGACGATCTGGGCGATGCGGCTGAAGCAGCATCATCAGCAGCGATCTATGCACACCGAGAAGATCTCGGTGCGAGTATTTGGGTCGGGTTCTAAGTACATCGAATTGCAACAGGGGTTGCGTCTGAAGAAGCCTGACATTGACACATCCCTATCCGAGATCATGAAGCGCTTGATGTCGGAAGACGAGAAGGTGGTCGAGAAGCTCATTGCTGAGCATGAGATTTTCTCCAGAGAGTTGCAGGCGGAGAAAAAGGAAGCTGCTTTGGCGGTTGTGGACGGCAGCGTGGTCGAGCCGACAGCGATGGCCAAGATGTCGAGGGGTGAGCAGGTTCACCCGAGGGGGGATGGTCCTCGGAAGACAGGGACGGAGATTGAAGTCGAGGCTGTTTCGGTGGGTGGGGTAGGCGATGATTCGGTGCCGAATGAGACGGCGAGGGCCGTTCTCGATGCTCCGGTTGACGATCTGGAGGAGGAAGAGGATGAGGAAGAGGATTCTGAAAACGAGCTGGATGATGATCTTGAGGAGGGTGAACAGTCCGAGGTTGCGACATCGTCCGAACCGCTTCCGGATGGTCTAGTTCGTCGGGGCAGAGATCTGAGCATGAAGAGGGAGGGTTCATGACGAAGGAGATTGGAGCTGTGAAGCCTTCCTGGGCGAAGGCGCAGGTGATCCGGGTGGCCCAGCACATGGACAAGGCCATCACCTTGGGGGTTGCCGCCGCATATCCCCTGCTCTTTTCCATGGACACTCCAGATCCGGTGCCGGACTGGAAGCAGGGGGTACGGTTTGGCTGGCGGGTGGTGACGGTGACTGCAAAGGAAACTCTCAAGGTGCTCAAGAAGGGATTGCCATGAGCACGTCGGATGATTTTCTTCGTTCTCAGATCGACGAGCCAAAGCCTTACTTGGTTCAGCGCTTGCTCACTCGGGAGGCTCCACATCCGGAGGCGGAGAGTATCTTTCGTTTCTTCGAGCCGGATCGCATGGGGGCGGCCGAGTTCGAGCATGGCATTCTCGAAGAGGCGCTGATCCAGGCGTGCAAGGTGTGCAAGCCGGAGACGTGGTTTGTTCGCACTGCCTGGGTTGGCAACGACATCAAGATTCACTATGTGGGGCCGGAGCGGCGGTTCGAGTCGGCCATGAAGTTCCTCATGACCCAGCTTATCGAAGACGGGAGCGACCGCTACATGGCGGAGCGTCCCTTGAAGGAAACGACCTTTTTGCGTCCGGCCTATCTTTGTAAGGATCCGCACCTAGCTCGGTATTGTGGCTGGTGGAGACTCGACATAGGCCACCAGTTTTTCTTCTTCAAGACCTTTGCCGATGCCAAGCTGTGTCTGTCGACACTGCAAACGACCGACTGGAAAGCGTTTCTGGGGAAGTGAACCCTTTGTTTTCAGAGTGAGGTGTGTGAATGTTCGACAATTCAGATCGCTTGTGGGTGTTCGAGGACTTTCGGGTTGATCGGAACCTGCCAAAATTTCAGCGTCCCAAGGCAAAGAGAGCTAGCGTCTACGGACGGTGGCTCGATCAGTCTCGCCGCTTTCTACTTGCCAAGAAGGTGAAGTTGCTCGAAGAGATTCCCGAGGAGAAGCGCACCCTGGTCGAGTCGATAGTTTTCATCATGGCCATGGACTTGCTGGCCAACGACTTGCGTGATGACAACGACATTTTCAACTTTTTGCGCTCGTAGCGTTCACGTGTGAATGGAGTTTTCAGATGGCAAATGGAATGGCCTACATAGTGGTTGATCTTGGGTTTGGTGACGCTGGCAAGGGCACCATTGTGGATTCTCTTGTGCGGAAGATCCACGCGAAGATGGTCGTCCGTTTCAACGGTGGCTGCCAGGCGGCTCACAACGTGGATCTTCCCGACGGGAAACACCACACGTTCTCTCAGTTCGGCAGCGGCACGTTCGTGCCTGGGGTCAAGACCTATCTGTCCGAGCACTTTCTCTGGAATCCGATCTCAATGGTGACGGAGGCCGAGGTGCTTGCCAAGAGTGGCGTCACGGACGCGCTTGACCGGCTCTACGTGGATGAGCGGGCGTTGGTGGTGACGCCGTGGCATCGCGCCTTGAATCGACTCCTCGAATTCTCACGGGGAGAGCATCGACATGGTTCCTGTGGCCAGGGTATAGGCCAGGCGGTGGAGATGCGCTATGAGCGTTCGCGCATGGACAGCCTGCTAGCTGGCGATCTGCGCCGATTTTCGGTGGAGGAAATCGCAGAGGTGCTCGAACGGATCGCCAGCTTGATGCGCAGCAAGTGGTTCGGCTTGATCACACATCCCGAGGTGACGGACGCTTTTCCTCAAGAGGATCTGAAGTTCTTGCTCGGCATCGAAAATCCGCTGAAGTGCGCGACGCTTTACAAGCAAATCATGGAACGGGTGAAGCTGGCAGGGTACGGTCTTGATTGGGATCCCATCATCGGATTCGCGTGGGATGAGGACCTCGTCTTCGAGGGAGCCCAGGGTATCTTGATCGACGAGAATTGGGGATTCGCTCCGTACCAGACCTGGAGCACCTGCACGTCGAGAAACGCTCGTGATATCCTCCGTCGGATGGGCTGGATCGGTGGAATCCACACTGTCGGTGTCACGCGTGCCTATGCGATTCGACACGGGGCTGGGCCGATGCCCACGGAAGACCGTGAGATGAGCACCAACCATGATTTCTGCGAGCGCGACAATCTCTACAACCAGTGGCAAGGGGCGCCGCGCATCGGTAATTTCGATGCTGTGCTGACGAACTACGCAATCGAGGCCGATGGCCACATCGACTCGTTGGCTGTGACGAACGTAGATCGCTTCGACCGCAGAGGTGTCGCTCCCCACTGGCAGATTGCTACTCGATACAAGTGGCCGAGCATGACAGGGCCGTTGGTGTTGACTCCGAGGTGGAAGCAGGCGCACGGCTCTGATGCCACGGAGATCATGGGTGGTGTAAAGGCGATCTGTGACGAGCGCGGTACAGGCTCAGTTCGCCTGGTGTCGACAATTTGTCGACTGCTTGATCGTCCGCTCATGGTCACGTCGAGGGGTCCTACCCATGGTGACAAGATTTACGAAGGAGAGCTTGCCTGATGGTGAACGAAGAGTTTCCTCCGATCTTGGACAAGCGGACGAACTACCGGCTGTGGCAGTCCGGGGCGTTTGGAAACAAGCTTCGTGCGTGGCGCTCACTGGTCGAGTGGCGTGAGAGTGGATTTGCGGGATTGGTCGTTCTTCGCTCGCTCATGGATGGCGGCGGACCGTGCGAGTACAACCTCACGCCCGAGCGGGCCGAGGAGGCAGTGCAGCGGTGGCTCGCGAAGGGACACCCTCCAGATCGCATCATGTTCAACGAGGCGGCTTCCGATCAGTCGGTGCTGTTGCAGGGTGAGTATCTGAACGACATTCATCTCGGCGGACCTTCGTACTGGGGCTACTTCCACTACAGTCGGGTGAAAGCTCAAATGCGTGATGCCTTGAAGGAAGCCCCTGAGCTTGCCCAGGGCCTCCGATCCGACATGATGCTTCGGGTGGCGATGACGCCATCGTCCTATGAAGATTGGCTTTTGCTCCTCGACCGATACCATGGTCACGTGTTCGAGGTGTCTATCTACGAGCGTTGCCTGGGGGATACGCCGGGCCGGAACGCTCTCGTTTGGGAAGTGCGAAGGTACTAGCTATGAGGAAGAGCGCATCCAAGAAGTCGATGACGTTCAGCAAGGTCGTTATTTCATCCAAGCGAGGCACTGACAATCTAGAGGTGTTCCGGGGGTATGGCATCTACTCGCGGCGAGGCATTTTCCTCGAAGCCTATGCGGACGATTTTCAGTACGCTCTGGGCCGATTGCAAGTGCTCAACAATCCTCACCCGCCTTCTGGCAAGTTGAGGTTGGTTCGAGTGGTTGCTGTTGTCGAGAAGCTCGGCGCCCGAGAGATAAAGCAGATGGTCCGCAAGGCGGAGAAAAACCCCGAGGGGTAATTTCAAAACAAAGCGATGTGCTGACAGGAGGTATTTTCAATGGGTCGAGCTGTATACTTATTTGACAAGGAACTTGGCATCAAAATCTCACTGCGAGTCGGTCCCTATGAGGAGGAGGTTCAGGTGATCTTGAGCGGGAACGATGAGATCGCTATGCGCGAGTACACTCCCGTCGAGATTGGCGCTTTGTTGTGGTCGTTGTCGGAGGCGGTCAAACGAGCGCGGCAAGGGGAGGGGGTTCTGAGAACCATGTCGCCGGAGCATTGGAAGACGAGCGTCGAAAGTGGACAAATTTCTGTCGCACTTGATGGTGTGTTGCCGGACGGTTCGCCATCGAGTGCTTCGCGGACGTGGGCACCCGACGAGGTTGACAAGGTGATCGCTGCGTTGCAGATGGCAGCGAAGGCGGCTGGCGGTCAATGCCAGGTAGATGATCGGTAAGTGAGGGACTCAACGAGTCGTTCGCAAGACGAAGAACAAGGGAGAATGAAATGCTGTTCGTGAAGATGTTCTCGGAGTTCGATGTGCTCTTGGCCCTTTGGCTCTTGATCGAGATTCTAGTTCCGATGGCACGGGGCCGCGCTCGATTCCCGATGACGAAGTGGGCGCTTCGGAAGTTGCGACTTCTGCCTCCTCTGCCAACGCCGGGCGAGGACAGAGTTGCCACGGCGAACGACAGACTCAGCGAGGCGAAAGATCGCTTGAAAGCAGCAGAGGCCGAAGTCGAGGCGGCCAAGCTCGAACAGCAGGCTAGAAACCTCGAAGCCGAGGCCAACAAAACCCCCAGGTCGTAGCTCAGCAGGGCGGCGACTTGTAGAGTTGCGAGCAGGCAGCGGGTGCTGTCGGCCGCGAAATCCACCACAAGAAGGAGAAGTGATTCGATGGCAACGCGAGACTATTTGGGCAGGGACAATGGACCGAGCGAACAAAAGAAGGGCTGGACGCCGGGACGGATTGCGGCGCTGGTTGGTATTGGGATCTTTGTGATCTTCGGACTGACGATGCTCGGCGGTGCGATAGAGACGGTCGACGCCGGGGAGATCGTGGTTCGCCAGGGCTTTTTCTCGGGCGAGCTGACCTTCTGGAAAGATCCGGGTCCAAAGGCCCAGCTCTGGGGCAAGGTCACGCACTACCAGAAGAGCAGCCAATACTGGTTCTCGTCCAAGCCGGACCAGGGAGATCCGACGGACCAGTCGATCCAGATGCGTTTCAATGACGGCGGCCACGGCAAGCTATCCGGCTCGGTTCGGTATAACCTTCCGACGGATGATACCAGCTTGCGGATGCTGCACGAGCGGTTCGGCTCGCAAAAGGCCATCGACCAGTCGCTCATCAGGACGACGATTGAGAAAGCGGTGTTCCTGTCGGGCTCGCTCATGTCGAGCACGCAGTCCTTTGCCGAACGCAGGAACGAACTCTTGGGCATTATAGAAGATCAGGCGGCCCACGGGGTCTACAAGTCATCGTCGAAATGCGAGAAGCAAGACGATCCGGTGACGAAGGCTCAGAAGACCGTCTGCAACGTCGAGCTGGCTCGGGACGATCACGGCCAGATCGCAAGGGTGGAGGTTTCGCCGCTCGAAGCGTATCACATCCAGCTTTCCAACTTTGCAATCAACGAGTTGAAGTACGACGATACAGTCGATCAGCAGATCAAGGCTCAGCAGGCAGCCATCGCTGCTATCCAGACCTCGGCCGCGCAGGCCCGCCAGGCAGAGCAGGGCGCAATCACGGCAGCCGAGAACGGCAAGGCGTTGGCCGCAACCGCGAAGTGGAAGCAAGAGGTGATCAAGGCTGAGAAGGTGACGGAGGCCGAGCAGGTGAAGGAGGTCGCTCGCTTGGCGAAGGAGGCAGCCGAGTTCAAGAAGCAAGAGCAGATTTTGCTGGGCGAAGGTGAAGCAGCCCGCAAGAAGCTGGTCATGGCGGCCGACGGTGCGCTCGAAAATCAAAACGAACGCGCTTATCACGATCCACAAGAACTATGCGGATGCGTTCTCCAAGCAGTCGTTGGTTCCGGAGATCCTCATCGGCTCTTCTGGCGGAGGCGGTGCGGGCTCGAACGCTGCTGCCCTGGTGGACATGATGACGGCCATGACGGCCAGGCAGCTCAACATGTCCATGCAGATCCCCGGCGGACCTACCTCGAAGAAATAGCAAGCGGTGTGATCATGGCGGTGAGCATTCCCAAGATGAAGTTGCGGGCGGTCGCTCCAACATCTGGGCCGTACCGGCTGATAGCCTCGAAATACTACACCTTCGAGATTCGAGGTTATGGCGGGAAGCTCATCGCTTTGACCATGGAGACGTTCGAGACTACTCGCGAAGAGGCCCTGGCCAACGCGAGGTTGACAGTGAAGGGACTGCGAGATGCGTCTCGATTGTCCAAGGGACGAACATGACGACTCTGAGGGACATGACACTACCTAGCAAGCTAACTCCGAAAGATCGCGAGTCGGTCGAGGCCCTGATGCGCGCCTGGAACGAATGCTACGACTCGGAGGCGTTGCAAAGCGATCCGTCGTTCGACCATTTCGGTGACACCGTGAAGGCGTTCTTGCTCAGGCTGGGCATGGAGTGGAACGGTCGCCATGGTTACGTGTTTCCCTGGACGGATATGGTGAACGGTCCGTTCCCCATGACGGGAGCCAGAACACCCGTTCCGTCCGACCCGCGCTCACACACATGCTCGAAGATGAGCTTGAGTACGAAACATGCCTGGAAGGCTGTCGGCCTAGCTCGACCGGGGGAGAGCCGATTTACCATCCGAGTCATATATGCCTGCGAGAACTGTTCGTCGTGGACGTACCACGAGATGGACTTCGTTGGGTACAAGATAGCGAACCTTCAAGACCGTCTCGATGAAGATGAAGATCCGGAGAAGGAAGCAGCAGATGACGATGAAGACGTTTGAGGATGTGGCCGCCGAAGCCCTGGAACGAATCGCACGTGGTGAAGACTTGGAAGGGTGCGAACGTGAGATGGTGCTGCCGAAATTGCGGACCTGGCTTCACACCACGGCAATGAAGCAGTTCTTTTTGGCTGACTTCCGAGACGCAGCCTACGAGGATGTCGTGCGGGCTGTCCGATTCTCGAAAGCATCATCGAAATCGAGAACAGGCGGTTAACGATGCCGTTGCTGATGTTTCATTGCTCGCCATGTGGCGAGTTTCTCGACAAGCTTGGCTGGTGCCCAAAGTGTAAGTATCCTCCGAGTTCGAGTGATACCGGATTCCGCGAGGTTGACACTGCCACCCTCATCCAAAAATTGTCGGTTGAAAGGCGCTCGTTTTTGGGGCAATTTCGAGTGCCCATCGAGCGCAGTGGCGAGCAAGACGACTCTGACGAGTAGGAAAAGGACGACCGAATGAATGACTCAATTTCACCTGAGCCCAACTCCCAGCCAATGGATGTGGTGCTGGCGCGGCCAGAAGAGCTTGTGGAAGGGCGCTGTCCAACGGTTGCTCTTTATCTTCTCGTGAAGAACGGCGAGAGCTGTGTGGGTCGCCTGCTCGACAACGTGGGTCCGTACATCCACGAGGTGGTCGCTGTCGTCAACGATACGACGGACAAAACCATCGACGTGCTGGCCGAGAAGTGTAAACAGCATGATCTGATGCTGACCGCTGTGACGGTGACGGCGGAGACGCATCCACACCTCTACATCCTCGATGTGGCGGAGACGTATAGAGTGGGCAAACCGTTGGCGGGGGAGAGCTACGAGGGGCCGTTCACGGGCAAGCCGCTGCTCGCCGACTGGGCTTCCCTGCGCAACATCGGCTGGGAGCTTGGCAACAGCGAATGGAAGCTTTTCCTCGACGCCGACGACGTGGTCGTGGATCCGGAGAGCATTCCAGGGCTCTGCCTGGCGCTGGAGGAGCGCGGGGTAGATCTGGCGACGACAAAGTACCAGTATTGCACCACTCCCGACGGACGCTCGCAGAGCGAAGCCTTCCGCGAGCGCCTGGCCGCTAATGTGCCTGCGATCAGGTGGCATGGTGCCGTCCATGAGGTTTTGCGAGGGCAGCGGCTTGCTGCCCACATCGACGGGAATTTGCGTGTCACCGATATGCGAGACAGCAAGGGGGCGGGGCTCCGGCCCTCGGGCCGGTGCTTCAAGATCCTCTATCACGAGGGGCGTTCGCACCACTGGCAGGTGCCACCGCGTACCTTCCTCTATCTGGCCATGGAGGCGAAGCGCACGATGCCTCGGCTGGCCGAAGCTGCCCTCAATCGGTACATGGAGCTTTCGACCTGGCGGGAGGAGCGGGCCTGGGCGATGAACATGCGTGGGGAAATCTGTGAGGCCGAAGAGAATTTCGAGGCTGCCTCGACATGGTACCGCCTCTCGCTCTTGGAGCACCCTGGGGTCAAGGCCGCCTTCCGGCTCTGCTACACGACCTTCTATGAAGGCAAATGGGAGGAGTCGGTCGGTGCCTACAACGTGGGCTTGGCCAACAAGTCTGTCTTGCAGGTGGTGGATAGCGGGGAGGTGCTGGAGGATGCGAGCAAGATTCTCATGGCGTCCGCCTTGCGCAAGCTCGGCCGCGTGACTGAGGCGATGTCGTTTTGTGAGGAAGCGCTTCGCGTGTTTCCTGCGAACTCCGCACTTCAGGCATTGCATGATGGTTTGGCCAAGGACATCAGTCGAGGGGTAGGGGGATAGTGCCAAGGTTTGTCCACGAGAAGGTTGTCTCCCTCGAAATCGTCATCGAGGAAGAGCGTGGGCAGACGGTCAAGAAGATCGACTTGCAGGCGCTCGGTTGCGGCAAAGCGATCTCTTTTGCAGTGCAGGTGCAAACGGAGAGGTCTTCGTCAATGACGGAGGGCCAAACTCCCGAGGTTGCCCCTCTCACCTGCCGAGGATGCTTTCATAGCGTGACAGCCTGCATTTGCGAAGGGACTAAATTCGCATGAGCTGGTGTCCTGGCAGCCCAGAGCCGGACAAGACGTTGTTCGAGCGCTTTTTGCGAACGAGAGCGCCAGAGCGAGGCAAGATTCGAGACGAGATTGTAGAGATGGTCGACCGTTCTAAGATCTTCAGTCCGGATGACTTGATTCAGTTGATGAGAGCTGGATACAGGTCTTTGTCACAAGCTGAAAGGGACGTTTTCATGCGTCGTGTGTTGCTTGAACTCAAGAGAAGTCAAAACACCTGAGAGAAGAGGTGCCCTATGACCGTAGAAGCATTGTCGTTGACCCTCTGTCTGGCGTCGGGCATTTTCGGACGCCCGGCATGGACGCCTGAGAAGTGTCACGAGCGAGCCGAGCAGATCAGCAAGATTGCCGAGCAAGACGACCTAGATCCGTTGTGGTTCGTGGCAATCAACATTCAAGAGTGCGACATGCGCGAGAACGTGAACGCCAGTTTCTTCGCTCCCGTGAGTGTCGCTTCCAAGGGGAGAAGGAAGAAGCCGATGCAGCTTGGTATCGACGCCTGTCCCATGGGCATTCGGATCTGGTGGCCGAACGGAAAGAAACCTGACAGACCGCTCGATGCCCTTGCACTTTATGAGCTGGCCGGTCGGAAGATGGCGAGGTGGAAGCACTGGTGCGAGAAGCATCACAAGGGAAAGGAATTTGGCCCTCATCATCATTTCGTGTCTCACTGGAACGAGGGCAATCGCCTCTATGCGAGCCAGGTATTGGCGTTCAAGCTGGTGCTCCAGGGGAAGCCGCCGAAGGCCGAAGCCGAGCTAACCTCGCGGACAAAGGAGATCGTGCGTCGGTTGCAGCGAGCCCAGCGAGACAGACGGTCGTAGGTCATGGGATTATCTTTCGCTCGAAACTGTCAGTGCGCGGCCGTTGCGGAAGCGCCCGCCCCGAATCCGAGTCCCTCGCGCTGGACGTTGTTGGCCGTCTATTCGTACTCTCACGCCCACGTGTTGGTTGTTCGCTACCACGACGCGACCAATTTCGAGGGGGTGAAGGTTATGGTGTATCGTGGCGCCTTCATTGGCCGCCTGAACCTAGAATGTGGGTTGTTGGATCCTCATTTCTCCGAGGAGGATGAATCGCCCATTGCCAGGTTTCGGCCGACCGAGGAGGGTATCGCTCTCGCCAGGGAGCTGGCCGACAAACTATCCATCGCCGCCAGGCAAGCGGCGGTAGAAGTATTGGTGGTAGCAGATGTCGCAAAATGATCAGATCGAAATTGGTGAGTCCAAGCTCTTGCCGGGCGACACGATTGAGGTGGTGAGGAACAGCGGTGTCTCCGGGCCGTATGTTTGGGTGCTACAAACATCGTCTCCGAGGATTCCCTTGACTGATGGTGAGTTGAGGGGACTTCGCGATATGCTTACTGGCTTGATAGAAAAGTATATAGTGCCTTCCAAAGGAGTACCGTGAAAATGGCAGTCTCAAAGAAATGTGTTGCAACAGTCTCGAAGGCTCGCAAGGGAAGTTACAAGGTGAAGCTGCCCAAACCATGGCCGAAGCAGGCCATGCCAAAGCCTGGGGAGAAGCCGGAAGTGATCGATGCGGTGGTCATCCCGGTGGTGGGACACGCCAAGGTGCATGCCGACGGTACGCTGGACCTGGCGACGGCCAGCAAGGGGATGCGAGTTTGGCGGCTCTCCAAGGGTTGCTACAACGTGGATTTTGGCACGAAGCTGAGGGTGGTGACGGTGATGGTGCAGCCGGTGCGAAAAGAGCGTGCTCCACGGATCTTTGCGAGAGTGCAGCCCCTTCTGAGAAACCGGATCGGACCTACTACCCTCAACCTGGCCGAAATCCTACTGGCAAACATCAAAGGAGATCTTAGGGATTGCGAGTTCTCGGTCCTGGGCATCACCGACGGCTCACAGGTGCCGTGATGTTGATGGTTGCGTTTCGCATGGGAGACGTGTGCAACCTTAGAATCAGGGCATTCCGCTGCTCCCGTGTCTGAAAAGGGGGGCGACTGAAAGTCAAAAAGAAGACACGGAAAGAGTTCTTGCTTTTTGTACTTGACCCATGGAGAATAGCATCCATTCCAGGCGAGGAGAAGACGACCGATGGTTAAATACAGTTCGCTGACCGTAGTGCTCGACGCGGATCTTTCCGAGGAGCAGATGGTGCCCTTGATCGCAGCGGTTGGGCAGATGCGAGGGGTCCTCTCCGTGCAGGGCGGTCCGGTCGACATGATGGCCGAGCATGTAGCCTCTGCAAGGGTTCGCCGGGAGATTGGTGAAAAGCTCTACGCGGTCGTGTATCCGGAATCGTGCAAGCGGTGAACAGTATTCAGGAGAACGTGTGTCATGGACCATAGTGTTTTCAGATCGCGCGAGTTTCCACTCCTTGACGACCACCACAAGCCGGTGACGTATCTAGATTGGACCGGCGCGGCCTTGCCGCCCGCCTCGCTCATCGAGCAGCATTGCCGCTATCTGTCGACGAAGCTGCTGGGAAACCCCCACTCGGCGCATCATCCGTCGAAGGCTGCCATGGACGACATGGATCGCACGCGGGCGGCCGTGCTCACCTACTTCAAGGCAGATCCGTCCGAGTACGATGTCGTTTTTACGTCGGGCGCGACGGGTGCCATTCTCTTGCTCCAGCACTTCATGTTCGAGGGGGGAGAGCTTCTGCTCTCGGCCGACAACCACAACAGTGTGACCGGGCTGCGCGAAGTCGCCCGGCGGGCGGGCGCGAAAGTTCGCTACTTGCCCATCACCGAGGGGCTTGGCCTGGACAAGGAAGTTGGAGAGAAGATGCTGGGGTTTCCGGTGTCGAGGGGCCGTAAGCTGTTCTGTTTTCCGGCCAAGTCGAACTACTCGGGCGTCCACCACAGTCTTGGCTGGATAGCCACGGCTCAGATGCTTGGTTGGTCGGTGCTGCTGGACGCTGCTGCCTACCTGGCCAACGAGAGGCTCGATCTGTCGCTTGTTCATCCGGACTTTGTTCCGGTGTCGTTCTACAAGCTCTTCGGCTATCCCACGGGACTTGGCTGCCTGATAGTGCGCAAGGCGGCCTACGAGAGCCTGCACAAGCGGTGGTTCGCCGGGGGCTCAATCTTGCTCGTGGCGGTGGCCAAGGATTTTTATGCCCAGGAAAACGACGGACACTCCCGGTACGAGGATGGCACTCAGAATTTTGCCAGCATGGAGGCCGTGCGGAATGGTCTAGCCTATTTAGATCGCCTGGACAAAACCGGATACGGGTTGGCTCACGACTCAAACCGTTTCAGTCGTCATGACCATGCCGTGAGGTTGGCGGACGATTTTGTGACTGGTCTGCTGAACATTAAAGGTCGGAATGGTAGCTATGGCCACTATGTGATTCACAGTCACCGGCATTCCGATATCGTGACGTTCGGCCTTCGGCGGCGAGATGGAGTCTTCGTGGATGCCTGGGAAGTCGAAGCGGCAGCAGCCGCTCATCAGATCTGTTTCAGGACAGGTTGTTTCTGCAACCCAGGCGTTAACGAGAGGGTGTTCAAGTACAACGTCGAGGACTTCGAGCGATTTCAATCGACCAGTCGACAGCAGGGTGACTTGACCCTTGAGCGCTTCAAAGAGGTGTCTGGCGGCAAGTCTATCGGCGCGATCCGAGCGTCGTTCGGCTACGCCAATAACTCGACCGACGTGGAGCGGGCGCTCAAATTTTTTGCTGAACAGGCGGACGCATGAAATCTTGGTCAGCGGTGAAGAGGTTCTTCGGTGGCATCAAAGTCATCGCGGGTTTCGCAGCGATGCGCGAGGAGGTTCTCTGTTCTCTCGGCCTGAGAACCTGTCGTCAGTGCCGAGCCCTTCATCTGGCTCAGCGTCAATCGCTGGAACACGAGCCACGGAGTCGGTCATGAAGTACGTTGCGAACAGTCCTCACAGGCGACCTTCCGACTCAGGTTGGTACTGGGTGAAGTGTGTCGGCTCTCTCTCTGGTGGTGAGTACGAGTGCATCGTCCATGTTTACACGGCCTGTAGAGATGGCGACACATCCGAATCACATAGCAAGCGTGCGCCAGACACAGTTTTCTGGGACAGTGAAAATGTCAGCATCGAGGACGAGCGTCTTCTGGCATTCGCAGGTCCTATTCCGAGGCCGGAGACGTAGACGATGGCGGATGACGATAGCAAGAAGCCGCGTCCTGTGGTTTCGCTACCTTGCACAGATCGCCTGGTGGTGCCCGAGAGCGCCGAATCTGTCCAGAAACGCAAGCCGTTCGAGGTGGACGGCATCGTTTGCGTATGTGGGAAGCAGTTCTTCTTCGTCGGCATAGCCGAGAAGGGGAAGGCTTGTTCCTACTGCGGAAGCTCAATCACGGCGAAGTGCCAAGGATGCGCTAATTGGACTTGCATCGGATGCCTGGAGAAGGCAGCCATCGCCGAACGAGAGCGTCTCGGCGCCGAATCTCTTGCAAACGTAGGACGACAACGACTTCTGTCGTGAACACCAACACGGAAAACAATCAAACGAGAGGGATTGAACCATGCTTATCCGGTTCACACACTCCACCAATTCGATAGAGAAAGAAGGTAATTATGTTGAACACAATTCACGATGTTAAAAAGGTCACACAACGATTACCTTGGGAAATCGAGCCCGAACGTCTCAAAACCCATTTGATTTCACGGCTGAGAGACGCTCATGACTACCTGTATTTGCACGGTTTTTTAACTGATAATGAACACCTGGAGATCAGGATGCGCATTGACAATTGGAATGAAAAACAGGTTCAGTTGGCAGACCAAAATGGTTCAGGGGTGTCAACCGGATAGGCATGGATTGAACGATGCACATCGAAAGAGGTGATTGGATCTTGGCGGGCGACGCCGGACTCAGCAACATGTACTTTGGTCGGCTGGAGGCGAGCAAGTCGGCCAGCGAGGCCATGAAGCAACTGGCGACGGCGGGTGGCTCGGCGGTGTCCTTGGAGCTGTACGATGCCCGGCTGGTGCTTTACCAGTCGGTGCCGCTTGTCACCGGAGACGGTTCCGGCCTGAATTTTCAGACGGTCTTCAAGATCTTACCGTTTCCCACGAATCCCGACGGGGCGCATATCAGCCTCAAGGCCACGACCATCATCGACGTGGAGGGGGATGATGTCACCAAGGAACTCTTGATGGCCTCGGTGAGGGACTGCCAGGCGATGGAAGCAGTCGAGAAGGAAAAGCGTTCGCGCATCGCTTCGGTGGCGACCATCATCGCACCACGCAGCTAGGAGATTTTCATGAAGCCGTCAGATCGCCGGGGGGCATGGAGAGCCGAAACCGCGTTCAAGCGGTTGCGCAGGTGCTTGGCTTTCTTGCGCCGGGGCGATTTCATATCAGCCCAGGAGCAGGAGCGCATCCTCAAACGGGCGGCACGCTGGAAGGCGAAGCACAAGCTCAAGCCCCTGGTCAAGCGTCACGAGCAGCCGCAGCCAGAGGGCGACAAGCCTTCTGCCATGCGCAATACTATCGAGGAGCGTTTCCAGGCTTTCCATGCGGCCAACCCCGCCGTCTACAGGTGTCTTCTGCAACTGACGAGGGAGCGTTTTGTCCGGGGCTCCCTTCGTCATGGCATGAAGGCCATGTGGGAGCAGCTTCGCTGGCGCATCGCCACCGGTAATCTGCGGCTGGCTTCCGGCTACCACTTCAACAACAACTTCACCAGTAGGTATGCTCGGCTGGTAGTGACTGAGTTTCCGGCCTATCGCGGCCTCTTCGAGCTGCGAAAACTGAGCGCTCCATGATCTGGACAGCACAACAAGCCGCTGCCCTGGAGAAGGTACAAGCCTGGTTGGAAGTGCCAGACAAGCAGTATTTCACGCTGGCCGGTTATGCGGGCACAGGTAAGACCACCCTGGCGAAGTATCTGGCCGCCGGGGCCGGGCGGGTCTTTTTCGCCGCATACACCGGCAAGGCGGCCCATGTGCTTCACAAGGCCGGAGCACCCAATGCGCGCACGCTTCACAGTCTGATCTATTTACCCCAGGACAAGTGCATCCAGTTTTTCTTGGAACTCAAGAAGGAACGCGAGCGACTTCTGCGCCGGAAGCATGTCCCCCTGGACGAGGTTGCCGAGATCGAAAAGAAGATCGCCCGAGAGCAGAAGAACATCAATCACCCGGATTTCTACGTGAATCCTTCCAGCCCTCTGTGGGAGGACGCCGACCTGATCGTGGTCGACGAGTACAGCATGGTCGATCAGGAGATGGGGGAGGATTTGCTTTCCTTTGGGATCCCTGTCCTGGCCCTGGGAGATCCGGGCCAGCTCCCGCCCGTGCGCGACAATGGCCAGTGTTTCTTTACAGGCCAACCCGACGTGATGCTCACCGAGATTGTCCGACAGGCCGAAGGCAATCCCATCATCAAGTTGTCGATGGATGCTCGTCAGGGCAAGTGGCTGCCGCCCGGTCAATACGGCGACAGTCGACTTGTCAGGAAGTGCAATGTCGACGATGCCGAGCTTCAGAAGATCTTGTTGTCGGTCGACCAGCTACTGGTCGGCAAGAACGAGACTCGTTACGAGTTCAATCGGTATTACCGGAAAATCCTGGGAACTCGCAAAGAAGAAGACTTTGGCCCAAAGGGCTTTTTGAAGCTGACGAAGTTTCTCGGGTGCAATGTCTGCATGGCGGACTTGCCAGTGGACGGCGACAAGATCATCTGCCGTCGAAACAACCGCGATCAGGGGCTCTACAATGGCCAGCCCTGGACCATCGTTGGTCCTGTAAAGTCGCGTGGCACCAAGCTTGAACTCAGTCTCGAAGATGAGGATGGTCGGAGATACCACTGCCTTTCACATCCACATCACTTCCTGGGAATCGAAAACAAGATCGACTCCTTTTCGAGACGCGATGCCGAGGAGTTCGACTTCAGCTACGCCCTCACGGTTCACAGATCTCAAGGTTCGCAGTGGAACAAGGTGGCATTGCACGATGAATGGCACTGGCCCGATACTCGCAAGCAATGGCTCTACACTGCCATCACGAGAGCCGCCGAGAGCATCGTTATTTTTCAGCGGTAGAGAAGGAGAGATGTCGCCCATGATGATGCCTTTGACTCGCTTCAAGTGCTCGGCCTGCCAGGATGAATGGGACTCGGCCGTGTATCGCAAGCACCGTTATTGTCCTGGGTGTGGCAACACTGAAAATCTAGTTGAGGTTCCGTTACTGACGCCAACACTCACTTCTACCGGAGTGGTGTACGATGGAGGCGGGTCGCGCTCGGCCAGCCCTGTCGAGCCGCCTCATCTAGGCTCGTTGGTGTTCATCAAGCGCAAGTCTACCGTCGAGTCGAATGTGACTCCTTACTGGGATTTGGTGTCCGTCACGGGAGCTGTAGATTTGGAATCCGATCATCCGGCCTTCTGTACGTTGTGCGAAGGCAACTTCTTGCTTTCGGACGTGGGCAATTCGTGGAAACCAGCCCCTGTCGAGTACATGACTTTCCTGGCATCTCTCAACCTGCCCTTCGAGCACTTTGCCATGGAGCTGGCTCGTGGCGGGATCGAAGGCGTGACGGGCAAGGTGGCCGCTCCCCTGACTGACTGGGGAGTACACAACGCCTCTCGTTACCGAGGCGTGGCTCAGGTTGCCTTGAGTCTGCTTTCTCATTTCTTCACCACACAAGTCGATCTGAAGCAAAAGCTGTTGCGGGCAGCTAAGTTGCGACTGAAGGGGCGCGAGGCTACATCAAAGGGACACGTGTCGCAAAAGGTGTACGATGAGCAGGTCCGGGAAAACGCAGATCTGCGAAATCGAATCGCCTTTGCACAGCAGGTCTTAGGAGGCGTCGATGTCCGTAAAGCCTGAAAAGATGACCTCGGGTAAAACGAAGATGAGTAAAAAATGTGTGCTGGTCGACCAGCCAAACACCGACGTGTTGTTGGAAGTCATCGGATGTCGGCCTGAAGGCAGTGGCTCTCGGTATTTCCGCAAGCGATTGTTCTTCGCGTTTCGTCCCATGATGGGCGAGGACTTTTACCTGGACGGGTCGCTGGACATGCCTGCCACGGTGTCGGTTGTCGATTGGTTTGTCGTGGATGACAAGGCTTGCATGCACGTGCGACTTGAGTCCGAGGCGATGGACAATAACGACTGCGAGGAGTTGGTTGAGTCTGGTTGGGTTGAAGGAGGGGCTTAATAATGGGAGGAGCAAGAATCAGTTCAGGGTCCGACTCAAAGCAGGACTACAAGACGCAGGCTGATTTGATGGCTGCTATCGTAGCTCGCTTTGGTCCGATCACATTCGACCTGGCGGCGCATGCCGAGAACACACAGTCTCCCAACTACTTTGCTCCGTGTACCGGCCCCGAGGGTCCGCTACCATTCGATAAGGCGGCCTTCGCCATTGACGCCTTCGACCATACCTGGCACGACCTGTCGACGAATCATTTCCGGCGCGAGGGCTTTATCGGTTTGCTCTGGCTCAACTGTGAGTTCAACGACATCCCCTCCTGGGCGGCTCGGTGTCGTGATGAATCCAGCCGTGGAGCTAACATCCTGTTGCTCACGCCAGCGTCGGTCGGTGCGAACTGGTTCTCCGAGCTGATCGCACCTTACGCTGACACGTACTTACTCAAGCCGAGACTGTCGTTCATTCCAAAGCAGACCTACAACAAGGACTGCATGATTTCCCACTTCGTGGAACCTCAGGTCCGCAATTCCGGCAAGTTTCGAGTGGTTGGTGCCCCCGAGGGGGATACGCGCTCGCTGGAGATCTGGAACTGGAAGAAAAATAAAGTCGAACAGCAGTGGACGCGGCCAAACCTGCTGGCTGCTTGATTGGAGATGCTCGTAATGGCTCAATCCGACGATATTTCTTGGGAAGATTGTTCCTGGAAGACTTGGGTTCGTGACGGTTACGGTCGACGAGTCCATGCGAGACACAATTGCGAATAATTTCTTTCCTCCTGCAAGTCTCGACGAGTTCGAGCGATGGACTCGCGTTAATGTGGACACCTCTGACCCGGCATTCATTCCCCATAATCTTCAAGTGGAGGCTCTTGAGATCTTGCCTGAGCCAATCAACCAAGCAAAGGAGCCCTGAGAGATGAGAATACGAGTTACCGTGGTGGTCACAGGCCATGTTGAGCTGGAAGTCGATGACGCCCAGAGGGTCAAGATCGAAAACCTCGAATGTCCCCTGGACATCAACGATTTCGAGACAGCAACCGACATCTTTGTCGATACCGAGGAGGCGCTCAGCACCGGGCGCATTGAGATCGACGACATCGACTTTCTACCCGAACGAAAGACCACAGCCAAGGAGCCGACATGAACCTTTCCGACTTGCCCACCATCACGAAACGCCCCACCGTTCCTGCCGCCGAGGAGATTTTGGGGCTTTACTTTCCAGTGCTCGACCACGGATTCGTGGCTCTCGTCGACTACATGGGAGGCGACGCGGCCATCGAGCAAGCCGCCCGTGTGGCCTACGGCGCGGGCACGCGCAAGGCCACGGAGACGCGCGGCCTCATTCGCTACTTGCACAAGCACCGCCACACCTCGCCTTTGGAGATGACCGAGGTGAAGCTCCACTGTGCCATGCCCATCTTCGTGGCGCGGCAGTGGATCCGTCACCGGACCGCTAACGTCAACGAGATGTCCGGCCGCTACAGCTTGCTGCCGATGCAGTTCTACACACCCCCGGCCGATCAGCTAAGGCTGCAAAGCAAAACTAACAAGCAAGGCCGTGCAGTCGAGGCCGATGAGGGCTTGCAGCTCATCGCCTTCCAGAAGTGGAAGGAGCAGCGGCAGGATGCCATGGACAATTACGAGTGGCTCACCCAGAACGACTTCGCGCGCGAGCTGGCCCGTATAGATCTGCCGCTGTCCACGTACACGCAGTGGTACTGGAAGATCGACCTGCACAACCTCCTGCATTTTCTCACCCTGCGCGTGGATGCTCATGCCCAATGGGAGATCCAGCAGTACGGAAAAATCATTGCTGGAATGCTCAAGCGGGTGGCCCCCATCGCCTACGAGTCCTGGATCGACTACGAGGTCTGTGGCGCTCGCCTCTCTCGCATGGAGTTGAATCTCCTTCGCTCCCTCCGAAACGTCGGCTACGAAACTCTGCTCGACGACCTGAAGACGGCACCCGAGGACATGACCACTCGCGAGTTTGACGAGTTCAAAGCTCTCTTCGCAGATCGCCCGGTTCAGAACTTCGAGCTTGATCTGTCCGTGGCCAAGACATCCGAGTATTTCGAGGAGCTGGCCAAGGCCGCCGTTCCGTCCACCAAGTAGTCAAAGTCCACTCAACAAAGGAATTCATACGTCATGAAAAAAGCAACGGAAGTTTGGCAGAAGATCTTCGAGCGACATGTCGACTCGCTGAGAGGCAACAGCGAAATGCCAGCGGGCGAGCTGAAAGCCCACCTCAAGTCGATGATCGATCTGATCGGTTTGCGGTGGGCCATGTTCTTTCAGGCTCCGCGACTACAGACGGCCACCGACAAGTCGCTTTTCGATTTGATGACTTCCAGCACCGAGGCAGCACCTCGAAAGCCAGTGCCACTTCCCAGACGCGGTGGTGACGAGAGTCCCTGGTGGGATCGCAAGACTCGCTACGAAGGCTTCACCAAATACGCCAAGGAGATCATCTACAAGGCAGCCGTGGATCACCGGCTCAAGATGACGTTGCACTTGACATCTCCCGACACCACGTTCTTCAGAGCGTTGGCGAAGATGGCTGGCAAGAAGGTGGCGTGGAAGCAATTACCCAAGGTCGGTGGCGAGATGGACTTCGCGGCCTCGGTGTTGTTCATTCTCAACCCGAAGGGTGTACTGGAAACGGCCGACAAGCAGCATGGTGGTCTTTCTGTCTTGTTGGCTCAGTTGGAAAATGCGCTCAAGCGGCGCTATCTGGAAATGGAGATCTGATGATTACGGTCAACGATCACGAGGGAGTGCTTGACGCCTCCCAGAAGAGGGATTTAGAGGCCACGAATGCTTCCAGCCATGTCGTGGTCAATCTCGTCAAGGTGGAGTCGCCTGCGGTGCTTGACCAGCTCACACAGAGTTGTGTGACCACGCCGAATACCCTGTGCATCGGGCGCGACAACGGTCACAAGTGGACTTCCGTCCATCCAGGTATCGACCTGGGTATCAAGGGCGACGCCGCTATCGAGGTACGCAAGGCAGGCAATGCCGACTTCCGCTCCGGCGATGTGGTGGGCGGCCTCAAGGCCATCGTATCGCGCTCGGAAGCGGTGCGGATGAAGCAGAGCACGACGGCGGTGGTCATCGACCACAACGTGGTCAAGCACGAGACGGTCTACTGGCCGCTCTTCGTGATTGGCGGCGGCCTGGTGGCAATCGTGGTGTTCTTCGTCCTGAAAGCGCGGCGTAGTGCCAAGAAGGCCGAGGAGACCATGCGCACGGTCCAGACCGAGGCGGCCGAGGCGGCATCGCGCAACATCGAAGCCGACCGCGACGACGATCTCAATCGCAAGTTCCGGGCTCTGGAGCATCCGGAGAGGGTGGACAGCGTGAAGGTGGAGCGCCCCATCAAAGCGAAGTCGAACGATGCCATGGCGCTGGGCTCGCAGGCCAAGGCGGCTCACAGCACACCGGTTCCGGTCATCGTGAACACTGGTCCTGACTTCATGGATGGCGTGATGATGGGCGAGATCTTGAGCCATCGTAACGAGCCGAGTTATCCGCGAGAGTACGAGCCGTCTCGGCGGCGAGAGCCGACGCCGTCGCCGGAGCCAGTGCAAATCCTGGGGGGAGGTGGAGGCGGTTCGACCCGCGACGATGACGACGACTCTTCCAGTAGGGTCAGCAGCGTTACCTCGGACGACGACAACTCGTCATCGAGTGAGTCCAACGTAGGTAGCGACGACGAGTAGCGATGAAAACCGGGTGTGTGCTTTTTGAGGGGCCATGGACGATGGCGGAGATCTGCGAATCGACTCGCAGCAAGCTGCACGATCTGAAGTCTCCAGGCGCCCACCCGGTAGGCCACATCTTTCGCCCCTGGGGCTACAAGGGGGTGTGGTATCGAGATTCCTCCGATCACACGGGACCGTTTGTCAGCCACGATCAGGGCAAGACGTGGGCTCCCAAGCAATCTCAGAAAGGAAGCTGACATGGCAGATACACCTTTGAAGGCCGATGCCCCCCTGAAGCTTGTGCCGATGGAAGAAGACGACGACGACAGCGTTGTAGGTCGCGTGAAAAGAATTGACGAGCTGGTCGACGAACTGATCGCTGCCAACGAAGATTTGAAAGAAGAGATGGAGAAGATCCGTCTAGCCCTGGGAATGGATCGCTACGACTTTGATCGTTTCCGGCAGGACGGTTTTGTCCTCCATCATCAAATCACCGTGTCGAAAGACTTCGACAGGGTGATCGAGAAACTTGAAAAGGCGCTCGGTTACGGAGATCTTTGATGAGTGACAACAGTACCCCATCGGGCAGCCCGACCGATGCCGAGGTGGGAGCAAAGAACAAGGAGCGTTTCGAGCAAGCCTTGGCCGACTTCTACTCGATTCACCTGGCGGTATCCTATCACCCGGAGGTTGTCTTGCCCGAGCACCTCAAGACTCCGGCCTGGAAAGCTGGAACCGAGTACGTTCACCTGGAGTACGGGCTTGATATGCCGGTGCCCATCGTCGACATGGAGATCACGGAAAAGGGGATCAAGGCCACGCTCAGCTTTGCGCGAGTGCCATTTACCACGTTTGTTCCCTGGGACGCCGTGGAGGGCGCGCGGGTCGATGGGGCGCGTCCCCCTCCACCCAAACCCAAATTCAAGCTCAAGTCAGTTTAGTGAAATTTAGCTACTTGACTCTTTGTTTCCAGTGTCGTAAAAAGACTGTTGCATGAAGTCGTTCAATCTAGGCATGGTTCGAGCCCATGGCAAGCTGAGGGAGTTCATCGCGAAGCACGTGCCTTCGCGAAAGACTGCTCGGGTGCTGTGCATGCCGAATCCGGCATCGAGAGAGATCGAGAACGTGTACCGGAAGGTGGGGATTTCAGATCGCAACATCGTGGGGGTGCAGGAGGACATGACCCGCTTCGAGGGGATGGCCGCCCACTACCCGAACATCGTTCTTTGTGCAGGGGCAATAGATGATTTTTGCTTTCCCTGGAAGGGAGAGGAGGCCGAGCAGTACAGTGTCGTTTCCCTGGATTACTCGGGTGAGTATTACAGCCGCTCCATGCTGATGTGCTTGTCGACGCTCGCTGACCACAAACAACTGACAG
>Ga0187885_10001244_pt1 | contig 28613 bp, 29 predicted proteins | sample June2016WEW_20_1_3_FD_132970 | JGI IMG/M metagenome (GOLD analysis project Ga0187885, IMG submission 132970) | Peatland microbial communities from SPRUCE experiment site at the Marcell Experimental Forest, Minnesota, USA - June2016WEW_20_100 | ecosystem: Environmental > Terrestrial > Soil >...
AACGTCGGGAGGAATTGCGCAAGAAACATCGAATTAAGGTCACCGCGGACAACCGAGAAGCCGCCCAAACATGCGAGATACTTGTTTTCGCAGTAAAGCCGCAGGATTTGGGGAAGGTGCTTGCGGATTTGAAAGGATCTATTCGGCCTCAACAGTTGGTGTTATCCATAGTTGCCGGTGCGCGGCTTGGCGCGATTAGCAAAGGGTTAACCCACAACGCTATCGTTCGAGTGATGCCAAACACGCCCGCGCAAATCGGGGAAGGCATTAGCGTGTGGACAACTACAAGAAGCGTGAAAGAGAGTCAGAAAGAACAGACAAGATTAATCCTGCGAGCCTTGGGGAAAGAGGTCTACGTCGACGAGGAGAAGTTCGTGGACATGGCGACGGCCGTGAGCGGCACGGGTCCCACCTATGTTTTCCTAGTCATGGAGGCCATGATCGACGCAGCCGTGCACCTCGGCTTTCCCCGCCACATCGCCTATGAATTGGTCACCGAAACAATGCGTGGCTCCATCATGTTCGCCATGAAATCTGGCAAACACCCGGCCGAATTACGCAACATGGTCACCTCACCCGGAGGCACCAGCGCCGAAGCCTTGTACCAGCTGGAAAAAGGAACCCTACGAACCGTTCTATCGAAGGCCATCTGGGCTGCCTACGAACGAACAAGGTCCCTAGGCGAAGGGCATGATGTTTCGGAAGGAAATGAACGATGAATACACTTTAAGACTCGAAACTCTGTGGCTAATGGCGGATGCCTCGGTGGCTCAGCCTGGCAGATTCCCCCAATCAGGGAACCGGAAAGCGGCCGCCTCGTAAACCCTTCAAGAGAGCGGCAGGTCGCGGGTTCAAACCCCGCCCGAGGCTCCATCACAAAATTAGGCTGTCGGAAAATTCCCGACTGCATGTAAGTCGTTAGGTCCTAATTACGTAAGCCCTTTAGGACCTGGAATACGGTTCAAAACCCTGTCGTAAACCGAAGAGTGGGAAAACGCAGACTTTTGCAGCGGCGCATTAGGGTCGCTGATGGTCTCACTAAAGCTAAACCCAGACTCGCTATTTGTTTGTCTGGTTAACTTGTCGTCGGAGTCGTTTTGGGTGGTAACCAGCGTCGGATATGGATAGTGGCTGTCTAAGCTGGGGCATTGGGGCGACCATTTCGTTAAGGAGTTTTAGGCTTTCTTTCATCAAACGAAGAAGGCTGTCTAGATTAGGTATCTTCGTGCCTGTTGCCGGGACCCACATCGCCAGCAACAACTTTCTCGGACTCTGGAAATCTGTCACCGAGAAGGCCAAAGGAACTGTGACCGGTGCAACTCATACCGTTCAGAATAATGGTAGCTGTCCCTTCATGTGTCTAAACAAACTGTCTGAGAAACGGCCACCCGAAGCTGCGGTCTGTCCTCTGGAGAAGACTCTGACGGTGACACACTCCCCATCTAGGGCCATTAGCATATTTTCGGCCCTTTCACATGGAATCTAAAATGCAGAATAGTGGGAGATGACTGAGATTGGCTGACGCCACGGTTTGGATTCTTCTCGCAGGCCTGATGATGGTAGTAGGAATTCTGCTGTGGATGCGTAGCTCCTTGCAGAAAGCGATGACCGACATGAGCGTCAACGTCAGGACGGTCTCATCTCAGGCGCAAAATATCGGAAACACCGCCGCGGGGGTGGATCAAACTGTGAGAGCACTAGGTTCACAGATCAACCAGATCAGCGTTCAAGCCGAGAGGATCGCCACGCTAAGCCAAAGGTATGAGGAAACGGAGAAGATGACGAAAGTAATCCACTCTGTACTCATCGGTTCCTACACCAAGGGTAAAGCAGGCGAAGAAGCCTTGGGAAACATCATGAATGACCTAATCAAGCTCGGACATGTGAAACGAAACCAACCTATAGGAGCCGGGCGGGTCGAATACGCGATAATCTTCAACGACCGCAAGATGTTAGCCATAGACTCAAAGGTAGTGTCCACCGAAGAAGTTGCTCGTCTGTACAACGAGAATACTAGCGATGAAGAGAAATTAATACTCATTCAGAAGATCAAGAGAGCAGTCCGAGACAAAATAGCAGAGGTCCAGAAATACATTAGGCCGCCTGATACTCTTGATATGGCGGTGTTAGCTGTGCCGGACTCGGTTATGGAGAAAGTGAATGAACTCATCCCTGAAGCATCAGAGAAGAACGTAATCTTACTCGGATATTCCGCGGTTCCCCAGCTCATTACATACTTTCTGCGGATACATGGGTTCTATGCGATCAAGGAAGATGTTAGAACTCTAAAGGACAGCGTATCGAAGGCCCAAGTGACACTATCCTCCTTGGATGAGAGGTTCTTCCAAGGTGGTTTCGAGAGACCGCTCCGGAAACTGGATGATTCAGCGAACACCGTCAAGAGAACAGTTCTAGAGGTAAACCATGCCCTGGGCTTTAACGCGGGCAGGCGGCATGAAGTCCTCCCGGAGGTACCAACGGCGAAGGAAGAAGAGACGATACAGGTCCCTGCGTCAGCATGAGAGATGCAGCTAGAGGGATAAATCTAGAGGGCCCCTACTTTAGTTAGTTACTTAGTAATACCTTGACGTGAGTTTCATGTTTTCGATTCAGCGAGAATATAATATTCAGCCTCGTCAAATTCCATTGAAGGATTTTCATGATTACAAAGAGAAATTCATTCCTCGTCCTCCATACCAACGGAAGCCAGGCATTTGGACAGGAAAGATGAGGTCGAACCTTCTCGATAGTATCTGTAAGCAGTACTATATTCCGAGAATAGTCCTAAGGCATGTGCAGGTTTCTAAGACAGAGGCACGATTGGAAGTGATTGACGGTCAGCAACGCATCAATACGATAAACATGTTCTATGACGGAGAGTTCAGTCTGCCCGAGACTCTCAGTAACATTGACCCGAATATTGTTCTTGTGAACAAGACGTATTCTGAATTGGAGGTCAAACAGAGGGAGTGGTTCGATAAGACTCTGTTCTTGGACGCGGATATCATCATGAACATCGAAGATCCGCAAAACTCAGACCATCTGCGCAAGGCGGCGGAAATTTTCTGGCGACTACAGCAAGGGCAGCCATTGACTTTCATGGAGACGCTTCATTCTCGGCTGTATAGCGGTGTGAGGAATTTTCTCGCCAAGTACGCCGATGATATATCATACGACTTCACTCACTATGAGTTTCTTGATAGCAACCCCGACCAGCATCCCTTCTTTAGGCGTATTCTAGATATGTACAACGACAGAATGCAACATCTTGCTGTTTTGGCCAGAATGCTTCTAATAGAAACCGCAGACGGGCCTACCGATCTAAGAAATGAAACAATTGAGGCATTTGTAGAAAGATTCCCAATACACGGTCTCACTGACATATCGTTCGAAAATACATCCGAGGCGCGTTCCTGCATTCATGCTTTAAATGTCCTTTATGAGATTTTCAAGGATGACCCCATGATTGATGAACAAAACGGCGTAAAGGAACTTCGTCGTGAATACTTTGTAATCTCAGTATATTTGCTCTTGAGACATCTAGCAAATTACTATGTATTTACGAAGAAGGAGTACTCAATCTTCAAAGACTTCGTTGTACAATTTCATGAACGGTGGCTTGAAAGAAAGGCGACCGACCATGATATGGCAACCTTCCGCGAATATAGGCAGCAGGATAAGGATAGCGTTGAGATCAGAGATGCAATAATCAGGGACGCATTCTTCAAAAGAAGTGGTAAGCTGCTTCTGAAAGACGGGAAGAGATTCTTCGACGAGGCTGAACGCATCTCAATCTATCGTAAGGCAAACGGCATATGCGAAATGTGTCGAGATGAAGGTAAGAGCGAGGTAGAGGCGACTGTGTCTTGGAAGGATTATGAAGCGCACCACATTTTACCTTGGATTCTTGGCGGAGAAACAAAAATCGAGCGAGGCCAAGTCCTCTGCCAACGGCACAATCTTCAGCTCGGTGGTAAACCACCTGTACCTAAATTGACATAAAGGCCTGCGAAACTTCGACCCTCAGTAGTCTGTTACAGCATTTTTTCACATACGATGTATGCGTTTAGGACCTAATTTATATATGGTCGAGTTCGCAAGGATTCGATTCATGAAACAGTTCTTATTATGCCACAATGCCCCACAGATGACGACCAGTTATTACCTTCACCATGGGAACTGAAATGTCACTCGAACCCTCGGATAGACTGATGAACAGGTTTCTTATGCTGTACACAGTCTACAAGGCTTCGGTTCGAGGTGTTCTCCCAGGGAAGGTCAAGTTGCTGAAGCTTCTCTACGAGGCGCAAGAGGAAATGGCGAAAGCGGGTATTCGGGGGCTTACCTTCAATTTCTATAGATGGGATTACGGTCCTCTCAGCAATGAAGCGCTTTCGGATTTCGAATACCTTCTCGCCAATGAATTAATCTACTATCGACAAGAGCCTTGGGAGATAGGCTACACATCCCGAGGCGGAGTGGTTCTAAAAGAGAGCTCCGACTTGCTAAAGCAGAACCAAGAGATTGTGGCGCTCATCGATAAGGTAGTGCAACGCCATTTGTTTCAATCAGGCACGCAAGTCAGAGGGGAGATTTATGACCACCGCATTCCAGGCGGCAAGAGAAAGGTCGGGGAAGCAGAGATGGGTGAGACGCTCTTGAAACCAATGGAGCGCGATAAGGCTAGGCAAATTGCCAGAATCGACGAGGACTGGGAGGACACTCTCTATCTCTTGATGAACAAGAGATCTATGGAGGCCCTCAAAGAATCACGTGACGATATCAAACACGGGCGAATAGAACGCCACGTGCCAGCTTCAGCATAGACCTCGCTAGTACACATCCTCTCTCAAGTCAATCCAGAGGAGAATTATGTCGTTTCGGCTGTGTTTGCTGCCTTGACACCCGTTGACTATGCGACAGTCACCCTTATTCATGCACTCTTCACAGATTGTTAGGATGACTCTGTATTTGCCTTTTCTGAATTTCCTCTTACATCGAAAGGGTCCCTGAAGTGGCCCTGTTTCTTTGTACGGGTTCCCGATGATCAAGTCATCTAGAGCTTTGTCGATACGTTCTGCTATTGGCTTGTCGAGCAACTTGAAGTCCTTCTTGAATCTCTTTGTCTTCAAGAGTCTGTAGGTCAATCTAAGATGACAAGTCCTGCGAAGTCTTGCAATGTACATTTTTTCGATTTAAGAGTTCTAGCATATCAGGACTCTTAGTGAACGAGAGGAAACGCAGCATTCGATTCAGACAGACTTGCCATGACTGCCCCTGTTATTGTAAGTCTTCGATTGAGTATTCTTGCTTCGCTTTCTCCTTGAACCAGTCGATAAACTCACCCAGATGTACGTTCTCTTCTATGATATTGGTTGGGATTTTGTGAAGTGCGGCATGCCTAGAAAAATAGATTCCCAAGGCAGAAATCTTGCACTCTTTGAGTGAACCAATTGCCCCGCCAACCTTCCAAAGAATGTAGTAGCCTATCAACTGATTGTAGTACTCTTGGCTAAAGGAGGCCTCTTTCGTCGTCTTGACATCTAGCAGTACATCATCAATCAATAAGTCCGCGTCGGCTCCTCCGACCAACTCAGAACCTGCACCGAACGTAGGGTTGAGCACGCAAACATTCTCGGCGTGAAATTGTTCGGCAGGTACGATTTCAATTAGCCTCTTTAGGTCGATGACATCTCCATCATTCGCTTTGCCGAAGTTTGAATCCACAATTCCTGATCTGAAAATCACATCCAGTTGAGCTAGGGAGACCGTGGTCCTGACTAATGCATCATCCATTCTTCCATGTTTGATGTAGCCTTCATACGCGTTTTTTGCATTTGTCAGCATTTCGTCAGCCTTGTTCTCGATTGGTTTGAACAATGCGGGCATATCGTGAATCAAGCTAATCGCATCTTCGGCCACCCAAGTCTGTTTCATGCAGTTCGGATTCAACCGCTCAAGATAGAACCTCAATAGATAATCGAAAGCCGTGCCGACAAGACTGAAGTTCCTTGTTACCGGTGGCGCAAGAATGTTAGCCTTAAGCCGAGTCGCAGGCACATGAAACTCTTTGCGAAATCTCGCTCTGACTTCAGGAATATTCAAAAAACGGGTTAGACTCAAACCAGACCCAAGTCTAAGCATTCCCCACAAACATAATGGGCCATAATGAAGAATCTGCCTATTCTGATTTTTGCAGTGTTAAAGGTGAAGTTGAGTCGAGATGGAACTTGTCCAGGCGAGAGAGGCGATAGGCTGGTATGGGAGCTTAGGCCGGATGGCAACCAATTAGTAGTAGTTAGCCCTAGGCGTAATGGGCAAGGTTCGGATGGGGAGGCCGCGAGAAAGCACAAGCGGCACTAGGGGGAGCTAGGGCTTGCAGGTGACAAAGAAACTACACATTGACACGCAAAGACTCTGCACATGCTCTGCTAAGCAACTAAATTGCATGGATGCGAAGGAATGGATCAAAGCGCAAATAGGAGTATGGCAAGTCTACTATGAAGGCAGAGACATCAGAGACAAAGAAGTCCATCCAGCGGTCATGCCTATCGCACTTGCTAAGAAAGTCATAGAACTTTTTACACACAAAGGCGAGTTGGCGGTCGATCCCTTTAACGGGATTGGAACAACCCTTCTTGCTTGCCGAGATTTGGAACGTAACGCAGTAGGTTTCGACATCAATGCGAAATACTGCGAAATCGCTGAAGAACGATTAGCTCAACAGAAGTTAGGTCGCACCGTTCAGCTCGCAATCGTAGACGACGCGCGAAATATCAGCGAACATCTTGATCCTGATTCAGCTACCTTGTTTTTCACTTCGCCGCCCTACGCCAATCTCTTGAACAGACCACGCTTAAACAAGAGTCGCAGAGGCGAAGATCGGAAGAACGGACAATTTCTGAAAGTGGAGCAGTACAGCCAAGATTCAAGGGATTTGGGCACACTAACAGTCGAAGAATATGCCGGTCAATTACGAGAAATCTACGCTAGACTTCTGCCTATCTTGAAGTCGAGAGGCCACAATGTCATTAACGTACCTGACATGTGGTGGAGTGATGACAACGGTGGGAAGCGAATACCTATCCACATCTACGTCTACCATGCTATGCTTGAAGCAGGCTATGAGTTACGGAATACGATCATTTGGGATCGTACAAACATAGTCAATCGTATCGGGATTTTTGGCTGGCCCTCAAACTACATTACGATGGGAACGACATTCGAGTACCTCTTAGATTTCTGGAAGCCAGCTGCCTAGGGCGGGTTGGCCCAAAAGCCCCTAAAAGTTTGTATGTCTTGAGTAGCGAAGTCAGTGTAGCTTCTAACCATCGGCTCGTCAGGGAATTTGCTCTGCTTAACATCGTCCCACACAACAAGATGCATATTGAATCGTCGTAAGCCCTCTATATGCGTCTCTTGGGAAATCTTGTTCGATTCGTTCGCGGTAGCCAAGTACACATTAGGGCAGTTTGTATGATAAAGTTCCTGAACAACTTCCTGCCATCTCTCGCGAAGAGTTCGCTTAACTGAGAAGATGATTGCTCTAGTCCTATCTCTTGCAAAGAATTGCTGTGAGGGAATGACAAAATCGGTATGGTACTCCCTTGTCTGTTCTTCAAATGGAAGTCCCGCGAGCTGAAACATGTGTTTGATCTGTTCCTGAAAGTCGAGTCCGCCACGTTGTTTTCGGGACTGGCTTCTACTGAGAAAGACACGCCACAGATCAGGGTACAATGACTGCAGTGCTTGCGAGACAAGATCAACATTATTCCCTGCTTGAAGGCTTTGGATGGTTTGCCTTCGCCGATCTGCTATTGCGGGCATCACGGCATCTGAATATACTCGTTCCTCATACCTTTCGAGAACGAGCAATGTTCGGTCGAATAATTGCCTCAAGTTGTTGTTGAAGTTGCCCAAGATTTGGCTTGGTGAAACATTTTCTTGAGCTAACCCGAGTTCCCTAGCCGCCTCAAGCACGATTGTCTGTGAAGCGGGTAGCCGCTCACGGCGAATATCTCTTAGCAATCGGTATATCTCGTCGTTTGAAATGGCGTCTGAAATAGAACTCACCGTGCCTAGATAATGGCGGTGATAGTATTTCTAACCTTCACTACGTGGAACAACGCGTCCGTTTAGGTTAAGTCTAATCTTGCAACTTCTGCGGGTGTCTTTCTGTCCAAGGCTGGACCGCAACATGTTTCCTACTAACTAAACCTCGGTGGCAATTTGGTCAGTACCCTCTGCCAGTCTTTCCAGAACTTTCTTGACTCATCGATAGGGTAATCTCTATCCTCGGCTGGCAAGATGCTCCATTCCTCTCGTACCTTCACTTCGGGGTAATTCATGCTGAAGAAGCCCATTCGGTAGTAGTCGCTGAGTATGGTTCGAAATCCTTGCCTCTTGACTTGAGCGAGGTAGCAGTCTCGAACTATGGATTCTCTAAACACGATAGTGATGAATGGAAAACCATCGTGTCCCGAGCAGGAACCCGTTGTCGCGAGCTTAGGGTTCCTGTCGATTGCCTCCACTACATTGATTATTGTCCAGTCGATGAGGTCGGAATCTCCTTGTTCACCAGCTCTTTCTGGCTTCCTAGACGCGGCGATTAGCTGGCTGGTATATCGTTTCAGTGGAGCTAGGTCTATTGGTTCGGTCAAATTATACTTCTGGAAATCATGGACGTGTGCCGTCTGAGTTTCAAGTGATCCTAAATTGCGGTTACATGCTTCACAAAAGAGCTGTCCTTTCTGCTCAAAGATTACGTGATCTCTTCTGCTTGGATTCAATTGACTCAGTACCCCCTCGGTTGGCCTAAATATACGCCGCGACAGGTGATGACCTGTCTTGACCAGTACTGCAATGCAACAAAACTGGCTTTGAAAGTTCTAGGGCGCACTCTCATGGCGCTTTTTGCTCACCAGATGTAATTTCAGAGATTACCAACGAGTTCTAGGTAAGAAGTCGGGACACATGGTTAGACAATGGTATAAGGACAAGGACTACGACAAAATAGAGAGATACGTGAGATGAGAAGCCCGAAACTTCACCACGAAATATCAGATTCTGAAGAAACGGATGCTGGAAAAAAGATTCTGATCACAATCCTTCACGAAATCATGCTTTACGCACGTAGTCTCTAGCTTTGGCCCACACAATTTTGTAGTAGTAGATGATTACCCCTATGCCGCCTACTCCGGCGAAGATTATTGCGAACATGTTCTTTGTGCCCAGAAAGCCATCAAGCATAGTTCCAACAACATACATACCAACCAAGATTAAGACAAGGATGAATATCGCTATTTCAACCCAATCAACTTTGGAACTTTGCTCTGCAATTTGATATACTACTCACGGACGCACGAGATGTTAGTAGGAACGCAAGTTACAGGTAACCCATGGGTTTGGAGACCACATTCCCAATGAAGAAAGAGTGGTTGGAGTCATATGAGCAAGAGGAGCGGGAAGCGGTACGCAGGTTAGGACGGGAGTGTCTCATCGGCTCGTTTGAAGTCAAGCGAATGTATTCGGATAAGGTTTCATTCAAAGAAACCTACGCACACGAGATGGGCGTTCCAGTCACGCTTCTTCTTCCCTTCTATGATCAAGTTGTCACCAAATTGGCTGTGCCGCGCACTCCCAAAGTTTTCGAAGAAGGATTTGGTATGAGTGTGGAAGCGGTGGCTTCTCTTTACAAGAGGAGACGGCTGATTCCTGTGTTGACGTGGCCCACTCACTACGCCAACCTAGATTACCTTGATCCGTTACTCGAACTGAAGCCCCCTACAATCGCACGTTCGAACGCGCTGGTGCAACTCATCCTAATCAAAAGAGGTCATGATCCTCTAGAAGCGATGGAATTCAGAAAAGAAGCTGAGAGAAGGATTATTGGGAGATTCGGGCAGCTGGCAGAGCGTTTTCAGCAGGGCGGTATAGGGCTTGATCAGCTCTACATTGAGAGCAGTTTGGTTAACAATCATGTTGAGTTAAAGTGCCTAGGGTTCGATCAGATCGCTGATAGGATCCTATCGCTAACTGACCCGCTGGGCATCTACGTGAATTCATTCACATACGCTATGGCATTGGCAATGCCGATCGTGGAAGGCGCTGGCGGTTGGACCCAAATGGGTGAGAACAGATTTGCGGACCGAACAGGCCTCAATTTGAGTCGAGATATCATTTTCCCCGTTGATGTAGGAACTCTATTGACCAAGGAATATCGGCTGGATTCTCTTCTTTCCGCGGATGGAACGACCTTAGACAGACTCTACGCTGATAGCGCGATTAGCAAGGCTCGAAATCTTCTGTCGGAACTCTCTGTCGCAATCAGAACTAGTGATTCTGACAAATTTGCTGACAAGAAGAATCAAATTGAGGAAGTATTCACTGACGCGAGAGCTGCTGTAGCCACTATAGACAGGATACAGAATCTATCATGTGTACTGGCAATTGGTGCGATCGGATGGTTCGTCACTGGGATTCCTGCGGCGTTGACGACGGGATTGCTGCCTTATGTTCTGAAGGAATTGGGAATGAAAGTTGCGAGTGACGCGATTGACAAGGCGACCGGGTTTGTTTCTGAACCATTGTTGAAACTCGGGTTCGGACCATTGCCGATGAGCATTTGGAAGTTCGAGAAGGAGTGGAGCGGGATCATATCGAAACGCCCTCCCCAACCATAAGGTGTGTGTAGGTCTAAGGGTGCACACACACAACCCCGCGACAACAACCGACGGACCACAAGCCAATAACTCACAAACAATGAAAACGGTCTGAGTTGGGGGTGTCCAGTAATGGTGCGGGCAACTGAATTTGAACTCTGTGTGTGTGCCCCTCGTGGTGCGGGCAGCCAAACTTGAACCGTTATTTCTGGTATGTGTGCAACCGCAGACATAATTCACGTTTCGTATCTACGTGATTGGTTGAGGATAAGCCCTGCCTGTAGCCCACTTTTCGTGGTCAAGGCCGTTTGTTTTCTGTCAATGGTGCGCCGAAATACGGCTGAAAACCTGTGCAGTCGACGGTTCTAAACGACGGTCCTAACTTAGCCCGAGGCTCCAAATTGATTTTGAGCGTGTCCCGAAATTCGGGTGTTTTAGGACGGGTTGTGCTGGGACTGCATCTTGCGCGCGCGGGCTTAGGTCGTTAAGCGTTAAAGGGCTGGGTGTTGGTGAGTTAATTTGAGCTGTTTTCGTATTGGGTTGGTATGGCTATTGTTCAAGTGGAAAATGTTCGAGCGGAATTCCTTGATGCTATTGGTGAGTTAAGGAAGCGAGCGAAGCGGAAGAATGCAACCGTCATCGCCATTCTGAACTCAATTTCTTGCGAAGAACTCGCAAAACACCGCCTCTACAACAAAGAGGAGGAAGATGTCCGATTCGACTCGTACTACTTACAGAAACACGAGGTCGCTAGAAGGAAGCTAATTGACAGGTTGAAAACCGAACTAGGCAAAGCGACTCGTTTCGAGGCTGGCCGAACTGCTTGCTGAACTTAATTCTAAACTAACCAGGTTTGCCGACTAATGCACCCAATCATTGGTTTCCCAAGAGCTCTACCTCACTCTTTGATGCTACGCCGACAAGTGAGTTCCCTGATACAATATTGAAGTCAATATCTGGAAGAGGCTCTATCCTGTGATTAAGTTCTGATCGTGATGCGTGTAATGCATTAATCTTTCATGCACTACACGTTAGTTCAGAGCCACAGTACCGTCTAAGTTGACTATGCTAAGCTTCGGAAGTAATCGTTACAGGAATTGCTAACTCCGCGCGGCTATGCCTTGTTTTCTTTGGCATTGTCACACGCTGTGGTCTTATTCTCTCAAGAAGAACTGATGCCGGTTCGTCGTTCGGATCTTGTGGAGCAAGTCCACCGCGAAAAGCCTTGGCCAAAAGGGAGCTTTCAAGCATCTGGGCTCTATCATAAGCAAGCTTAACAGATTTCTCTACATCATCTGCATATGCAAGTAACTTCTCTATCTTAGACGCGATTATCTTTTGTTCATGAAATGGCGCAACGGGAATTGGAATCGATCGGACACGAGGCGCGTTCAAAGCAGGTTGAGCGCCTCCTTCGCCCACCGACCGAGTTTCATTGTAGCGGTAGTAGAACCAGCTGTAGGTGTATTCTGGTAGTATTGGAGTTTCGGAACACAAGATGGATGCGACATTTTGGTTAGTGGCAGCTGGAATATCCAGGATAGCAGCTTGCCCACGTGTTTTGCCCTCGCCTATCATCGCTAAAAGAACAGTGCCGACAGGACGAATCTTTGCACTACTATTCTTCATCCCTTCGGTAGTTATTCGTTCCCGCGTGCTTCGAATCCTGCGAAACGCCACTTCACCCGAACTCACCCAAGGAATCTTACCATTCCAATACGATAGGTTCTTCCTGCTTGGCGTTCCCCCCACTGCAACCTCGAAAATACTACCGATTGTTGTCCATTGCCATCCGTCCGGCAAGTCGAAAGGTTTGGCAATGAGAGGTCCGTGCTCGATGAATCTGAACTTCCTCGGATCCTTATGTTTCGCTCTGAGTTCTTCTTCCCATCTCCTTTGTCGCTCCTGGCGTATTCTTTCGAGCACGTTCTCAGCGGGCTCATCGTTGGGGTCCCGTTGAGTGAGTTCGCCACGGAATGCCTGTGCAAGCAAGGACTGACGTAACTTCCTGAGGATAGAAGGGATTGACTTCTGGGCTGTTCGAGCCAATGCAATTTGCTGCATCAAGTTCTTGATCACATGGACAATTCTTTCCTGTTCTACTGTAGAGGGCAACGGAATAACGGCGTTCTTGATAAAATCTGGCGGTACGCGTAGTTGTCCCACGGCGCCAGTCATATGTTGAGCTGCTTCTTCACGAAACTTCTTCTGTCTTACAAAGTAATAGATGTATTCTGGTAGAACACCATCAAATGGTCGAATTACGTGGAGTTCCGTAGTCCCGAAACCGATACCATTGACCAGGTTTCTCGCTATGGCTGATTTGCCGTTTTCCATACAAGGAGTAATCTTGGCGAAGATCACGTCTCCTTCCGTGAATGGGGTGTAACCTTTTCTTACTGATTGAAGCGTCCTCGCCTCTGGTCTTGCAATTGTGCCCGTAGTCTCGTCGATAGCTGCCATGGGGACGAAAGTCACTGTGGTGTTAGACGAGAAGGTGTCGGGTCTATTTCTCGGATTAATCTCGCAGATGTCGGAGAAAGAAACTAAGACCCATCCCGCTGGTAACTGATCTGGATCCTCAGGCATTGGACTGCATCTTCTTTGCGCTGTCAAGTGTTAGCATAATCTCGCTCAAGGCGTCCAACGCGGTTTGAAGCTGAGTAACAACCTCTTGCACAAGTTCGTCGGGTTCATCGAGTTTCTGCTCGCTCTGAGTGGTCGCATCCTTGAGCCACACGACGTCTAGATTGTCATTGTACTGTTTCGTTATTTCTTCTCTTGTGAACCGCCTGAACCGTTCGGTGACCTTTCTTGGCTTCATGTGGTAGCATGTTTCGAAATCCTTGAAGTAGTCAGGAGTCAGCTGGTGACCTATGTTCACCTTCTCTACACCAGTTCTATTATCGTAGATCCAGACTTCCTCAGTCGCCTCGCCTTTGGTGAAGAAAAGTATGTTTGCTTTTACTCCTGATGAATATGGTGTGAAAGTACCAACTGGCAACCTCAAGATCGTGTGAAGGTTACAATCCGTCATGAGAAGCTTTCTGACTTCCTTTCCTGCTGCTTCGTCGAATAGAACATTGTCTGGGAGGACGATGGCGGCTCGTCCTCCTGGTTTGAGTATAGTCATCACGTGTTGCAAGAAGTTTAGCTGTTTGTTTGAGGTTGCTACTGTGAAGTCTTCCCGTGTTGGCGCTTCGCCAGCTCCCTTTGTGCCGAATGGTGGATTAGTCATAACGACATCATATCTCTTCGATGCGTGTGGTCCTTCTGCTAAGGAGTCGCCGTAGTAGATGTCAGCCTCAATTTCATGCAAGTATAGGTTCATGAGTGCGAGGCGTCGGGTTTCGAGGACTATCTCGCAACCAGAGAAAGTCTTCTTTTGTAATGTGTTCCGTTCCTCACGAGTAAGTGTCGCTCCTTCTTTCGTCTGTTTTAGTATCCATTCGTAGGCGCCTATTAGGAAGCCTGCGGTTCCGCATGCGGGGTCATGGATTGTGAAATCGGCGCGTCCTCGAATGTCCGGTCTTATGCATCGGACAACCGTTCTGATTGCCTCACGTGGAGTGAAGTATTGTCCAGCGCCTTTTTCGTCAGCAGCATATTTCTGGAGTAATCCTTCGTAGGCTTCTGCCTTGAGATCAACGTCGAGGGCGTTCCAGTCGATTTCGTCGATCATAGTTATGAGTTTTTTCAGGTTGACGGGCTCTCGAAACTGTGAGAGTGCCCCCTGAAAGATGTCGCCCAACATCCCCTTCTCTTTGCCCAACATCCGAAGAGTTTCCTCGTAATGGTCTTTCAGGTCGCTTCCTGAGAGCATTCGCAGGTTGTTCCAACTGTAACCGTTCGGTATCTTGACGCCTTTCTCAGATGCTAGTTTCAGGAATAGTAGGTAGGTTAGCTGTTCGATGTATCGTCCATAGCTCATTCCGTCGTGACGTAGAGTATTACAAAAGCCCCAAAGTTTCGCTACTACGTCACGGTTCATTCTTCAGTCACCATGGCCAGGTTGATTTCTCTTAATAAAGGGGCCAATTTACCTTCGAATACTTGGTTCGCTATTGTCCATCCGCCGTGTCTTGAGAATGGGATTAGGGAGAAGTCTGGTTCTTCGATAAGTATGTTATTGACCAGATGAGCTCGGATGAGTTGGAGCCAACCCTGTTCTACGGTGGTGAATGTTTTTCCTTCCATTACGTGCGCCATTGCTTTGTCCACCCTTTCCTGCGCGGAAAGTAACGGGTCGCCTCTTGCGGCGTGGCGTATGATTGAGATTATGTCGGCAAGTTCTTTGTGATAGGCTCGTCTGAGTTTTTCTTCGGTGAATTGTTCGGGTTGATCGGAGAGTTTCTGTCTCAGTTCAGCTAGCTGTTTCGTGTCGAAGTCGCTAGGTCTGCCCAAGAGTATTCGTAGGGCATCAACATGTTCTGGATTTTCTCTGATGAAACGTTCGAACGCAATCAAGTAGTCTTCGGGCTTCATTGACCGACCGTTAACCGTCTTGAACATTCTAGCGGAAGTCACTTGGTCTTCGACACTAGGCGCAATAACGAATGGTTGGTAGGAGCGCGGATAGTCCTCAAGCAATTTCTGGAGGGCTGGGTCTCGGAGAAGCTTCATTGTGGCTGTCCAATCTAGCTCAAGTCGGTTTGGTAGTGACGCCGCGAAACCGCTTATGTCGGCGTTGGGTATGAATTTCGCAAACTGTTGCCTACCTTCTGCTGATACATCTTTTGCTATTCGTTGAAGCCGTCGGACAAGAACTCTGGTGTTGTATGCCGCATCTTGATTATTGTGGATAGCCTCAATGATGTCCTTGACCCGCTTTGTTGGTTTAGCTGGTGGGTCGGCGGTGAAGTCGCTAGCTTTAGCGAAGTAGTCGAGCACACCGACTGCATCAAAAACTGAGAAATGCGTCTTGTTAATGTCATCACACTTGCGTGTTCCTCTACCAAGCATTTGGTCGAAGAGTATGCGGGATTTGACTGGGCGAATGAAAAGTATGTTTTCGAGTTTTGGAATATCAACTCCAGTCGTTAGCATATCCACCGTGACAACCACGCCAGGGATCGGTCTGTTTCTGAACTTTCTAATTTGCTGAAGTGGTCGGTCGACATTTGGGTTTCCAGTAATCTTCTGGACGAACTCGTCGCCTCTGTCCAATTCGTCTCGAAATATGTTTACCAATTGGTCTGAGTGCGAAGTGAATTGCAGATCGTTGATAGCGAAAACCAACGTTTTCGGAAAACGTCCAGTTTCCTTCTCCTGCTCAAGTGCGTATTTGAGGAATTCCTTTACGATCTTTCGGTTTCTGTCTGGGGCGGTTGCTTTCTCTTCTAGATCCGCAGTGTCGTACGCCCGTTCATCTTCTAACTGGTCATAGGTAATTTGTCCCGTCGTTCTGTCCTGTAGTTCTATCGGTTCGTTTTCTTTGAGGAATAGCCCCTTCATCGTGATGCCTGATTCAATTCGCACAGGATCATAGTCAACGAGGACGCCTTCTCGGACGGCTCTTTCGTATTCATAGCGGTAAACTGAGTCGCCGAAGTAGGCTTTCGTGTGCGCGGCAGGTGTCGCGGTGAGACCAATGGTTACAGCGTCGAAATGGTTTAGAACTTCCCGCCATTTCCCTTCTTCAGTGCTCGTATATCCTCGGTGGCATTCGTCGGCGATTATAAGATCGAATGCGTGTATTGGTATGTCAAGTTTCTGCGCATCCTCCTCCGTTTCAGACTCATTTGGTGTCTCGCTGAACATGCCCTCCATTCCAAACAAGTTGATGCGCATCCGCTGAATGGTGCAGATGTAAAGGAAGGTGTGTTGAGGTTGTGGGTCAGTCAGATAGTCTCTTGGGAGGACGTTTGGTTCAAACTTGAACTCTTCTCCAATATCTTCTCGTCGAAGTTTTTGGCTGTAGACTTCGTAAATCTTGTTGAACTTCAAGCCTGGTTCAGGTTCGAAAGTTGAGAACGCTCCCACTGCTTGAGCAGCAAGAGCCCTTCGGTCGACGAGGAAGAGAACGCGTTTGGCTAATCCTGCCTTCATGAGTCGGTAAGCTAGGGCTATGGCAACATGAGTTTTTCCAGTTCCTGTAGCCATAGCGATGAGCATTCTACGCTTAGTGGGAAGAGCGGTCTCAGTTGCCGCAACAGCTTCTTTCTGATACGTCCTAAGACCGCCGATGTCGGTCGGTATGGTCTTGAGTTTCTCCAGAGATTTTTCTCGATTCTGACTGAGAAATTCATTCAGCGCTGAAGGCGTATGGAATCGTGAGACTATGCGTGACCTGCTTTTCGGGTCTCTTAGGTCTTGGAACCAAATCTCGTAGCCATTGGTAGAGTAGATGAAAGGAAGACGAAATTCGCCAAATTGAAAGTTACCTTCTCTGAAACCTCTAACGTACCGCTGATCCTGTGAAAGAACGTTCTGCGGGCCAACACCCGCTCTCTTTGCTTCAACATCGGCAACAGCTACTCCCTGATGGAACAGAATATAATCGGCGGGCCCATTCGATGTCTGATATTCACGCACTGAACAAGTATCGTAGTTAACGCCTGGATTATAATCTACTATCGGATGCCAACCAGCGGCGACCAGTTTCGGTTCTATGAGTTCCCTTTTCGTTCGATCCTCACTAAAGGAGTCGTGCAAGGGGCTAAACCTCCGATTTTGTCATCACCTACTTCTCCGTCTGTCCTTGTAGGCATCCATTAGCCTATTGAGAACATCATCATAAGTTTCTGATTTCTTCCCAAAATCTGCAAGACGATCTCGTGTTGTTTTCTTGACCTTAATGCTTGTCATTTCGCCCAATTTGGTGTGCTCCACGCATACTTGGTATACGTTAGTGGGTGTTCTTAAGCATCTGGGTGCAAGTTAGCTGTGAGAGATTCCGTGACTTCCGACCGGAATCAGAGCTGCCAGAGCGGATTGTGGTGCAGAATTTCAGCCAAGGGGAGTCTCTGTTGAACACGTTACGCTGGGAAAGTATCTAGATCCTATTCCAGCTCTTGGCAACTTGAGTTTGGGCAGGCGTAGCGTTGACCTTCAGGTCTAGGTGGGTGATTCTCATTTTCCAAGCCGTTGAAATCATGGTAATTTGCGCATTCCTTTTCAAAAGCTTCTCTTAGGCTGCTAGCATAGCTGAACTTGAATCTTTGACGGGTTGATGATTTGGTGGACAACTTTGCTTTCAGTTCTGCTTGCAGGTCGCTATCCGACCTTCCAACATACTTTGGATAGAAGGTGCCATCTCGGACATTGCCTAGTGCAAAGTTTCCAACTCTGCCTTCTTTAGCCCTGTTCCCTATCGTCTGGGAATCAAAGCTGTAACTCGAACTTCCCATATTCAACGATGGCATAGCTATCTGTGGCTCTTGATTTCACCCGATCTCCTTGATATTTGAATTGAGAAGGTACGTCTAACCCCTAAATTTCGATTGGAAAATGTCGGACTTACAGGTTCACGAAGGTTGGGGCATCACAGATAGTATCTAATGTCGCGAAGTAGGTGTTCGGGTTTTAGTCCAGCTTTTATTACGTCCGCGACTCGATGAGCATAATCTATTGTTACTGGTTCCCTTAGCATAATTCTGGTTGTGTCCCAGTTCATCTTCGTTAGCGCGAAGACTTGTTTCGCCAAGGTTTCGATTTCAGTGCTTCCGTAATTCCGAGCTAATTCGAGAGGGCGGGGGGTGGCAATTCCTGGATAGTTCCCTAAACTATCAAGCCGGCCTGTAGTGTAGAGGAGCCCTCTGCTCTCATTCATTGGCCAAAATGTGCCTCTAGCGGTTGTGTCCGACACACCGAATGCTCTTGCTGACGTTGATTCGATGACATGAACCATATCCATATGCGAGGCATCTTTGATGGAGTCAAGAACGCCGCTCTGTTCGTCTGCGTTAAAGTCAGTCGTTTTGTGCAGAACGACGGTTGCTGGGGCATCGTCGTCCTGAGTTGCGTATCGTTTGACGGCGGTTGAAACCAATTCGCGCATAGACTCACGTTTCAGGTGATAACTTTCTGTGGTTGCATCAAAAGTGTAGTCGGCAGATTCGAAATCCAACGCCGCCATATCCACTTGCTCTCCGAATCTGTTGAACAATTGGGCTAAGCCTGTGAATATGCTTTGACTGCTCTCGTCCGTTCTAATTCCGTATGCCACCCCGATGAACAAGGAGGCGGGAGGTATTTCTTTCAACTTCCAGGGAACACCTCCTGCTTTGACGTAAGTCGCCAAGGATAGGTTCCAAAGATTGTCCGCCATGTCTTCTGGTTGAAGGGATTTTGCTGTGATCAGTTGTGTTTTGGCGTTTGATTTTATGCCTGCTACTTTGATTAGTTCCCTTATTCCTATCCCGCTGACAGCTTCGAAACTGTCTGCTTTGGTGGACGCGCTTGTTGGAATCTGAACATAGTAGACTGTATCGCCTCCGTCTTTATCGTGCGCCTCTTGAAGTTTCTGACACATTAAGTGAATGAGTTCCGTCGAAAACTTTCCAAAATCGGCAGCGTTTACAATGGATTTCAACTCCTCGTCTTGTATGGTCACAATTTCATCAGAGCTTGTAGGATAACTCAGCTTGGTTCTGTAGAGCGTTTTGAAACCTGGAAAAGCGTACTTTGTCGCTCTCCATTTTGTCGGAACATTTTTCTCGAATACATCGAGAAGGGATTTGAAACTTGGAAACTGGTTCTGGACGGCTATTACTGAAATTCTGACTTCGTCTGGTGCTTTTGCTCCAAAATTCCTGTCAAATGGCCCAAAAGTAATAAGACCCTGCTTTAGGTCATCGATCCTTTCCTGTTGTCCTCTGGTGAAGACGAGGGATGGTTCAGGCCACAATAGCATTTTTCCAAGCATCATTCTGTACCTCCACTTCAGTTTGCTTCAACTCACAATCAATCTGAAAACCTTCGGGGTCGTCACCTACGGGAACTATGATTCGAGAACCACCGTTTGCCAAATGCGAAAGCATCGCTCGAAGAGACTGGAGTTTCCATTGGTTGTTCTTCAAGGCGACTGCGCGAAACTCTTTGAATGCTCCTGTCTGCCTAATCATGTGGGGATTAGCTTCGAGGTGAATTGTGTGCGCTGGAAGCCAGTATGTCTTGCCAGAAACATCTTTGGCGAGGATTGTGGCTTCAGCATAAGGGCACCACCAAGGTTTTTCTTTAGTTAGGTCGAAGGTCACCAGCCTGACCTTCTTTTGAGCAAGTTTGCAAGACGCACGAACTTCGCAGTCTAATTTGTGGCAGACTGGTGCTATATTCATGTTGGGATGAAGTCGATCAGTATTGATAGCTAACAACGGCGTGACATTGGGCAAGATGACCATGAACAGGTCTTGGTCAATACGCTCTAGTTTGAACGTAAACCCCTCGTGGACATGCAGCCGCGCTTGTCCATAACCCATAAGAACATGCACGAACTCGAAATTGAACTCGTTCTTGATCCTCTGCTGGTCACCGTTTGCTATATTTGACGCGAAGAGGACGGTTTGATGATAAGGTTTCCAAGCATAACCCTTTCGTTGTGCAAAATACCGAAAAGCCTTGTAGAGAATGATGCGCAGGACGTCGAAGTGGTCTCGAAGGGAGATGCTGATCGGTTCTTCGATATTGAAGTTTATGTTACTTGCTTTGAGATGAGAGTGAACGGTTTCGGCTGAGCCTGCAAAGAAGATTTCCGTTCCATGGACGTGATAATGAACGGGTTGGGCGAATCGTAGAGAAGCGTTAAGTTCGGCGGTCTCTATCGGATTTTCAATTCGGACTCGTTGCAAAATAGTTGGATACTTGACGACTGGAAAAAAGTTCAGAAGAACGCTACTCGTCAACTTTGTATCCCTTGAACCACTTGTATATTCTATTGACGATTGGCAGTACTTGGACTAGAGCTTTCGAACTGATTGAACCATGATTGAAACCATAATCCATGACTCTGAAGAGAGCCAGTGCAAAATACACCCCAGCGACGATAGAGAATATTGGTAATGGTAGCTTGCTCAGCGCCAACAATGGCGGATTAGATCCAGAGACCGCGGTAACCGATTTGATTGCGTCAACTACGTCTTGAAGTGTGGACCCTGTGACTACAATGGGTAAAGTTATTCCCGCTACAAAAGCCAGTAAAGTCGAGACGTATTTGATTGGGGTTGTAAATCGCACGCTTATCGGTCTGTAGCCTGATTGAAGCAGTAAGACGCCCTGTTGGGCGTTATGAAAGTTCTCCTTGTCCAAGAGGTAGAGATGCTCTCTTTGAGACATGGAGATCGCAATAAGTGCAAGAGAATGCTTCTCCGCATCCATTGATGGAATATCTGAAGCAGGAAGACCGTGCAATGATACGACGCCGCCTTCTTTGATTTCCAAGAATTCACTTAGTTCTCTATTGACCCGCTTCATTATCTCATTTGCATAAGGCTCGGAGATGTCGCTTGAGGCAAGTGCAATTGCCTCCTTTATGCCCGCTTGAAGGTCAGCTCCCACTTTACTAGAGAATTCTTGGGAAACATTTTCCTCAAGCTTTCTGCCTAAATCAACCGCAAGTTGAGGGCTCACAGCATTACTCAGGTTTGACAAGGCGATTGACAGTTTACTTAAATCCTTGACGCTGAGCTGCTCAGATCCAAGAAGGGTACGTAGCTTCACTTCATCCAAAGGTGTGACGTAGGTCATCTGCTGAGGCAAATAGGAGAGTCCGAAAAGTGCGGAAACATAGCTTGGATACTGGTGCTGGTCAAACTTGTCGGTTAGTTGATTGTTTAGCCAAGCAGCCGCTTGTTTTCCTTCATCACTTAACTTCTCAATGCCAGAGACGCTGAAGGCAACATAGGAGGCTAGGTCAACAGAGTTCAACCATGACCTCGTTTCAATGATTTTCACAATTTCCTTGAATACCTTGGCGTCCTCGTCCTTCAGAACTCCTGTTATGTGCAGGCATCTTATTCCTAGTGCAAGACCAATGATTTGCTCAACATCGAGCAGTGTTCTAATGTCACCACTCTGCAATACTTGTTTGAATGCAATCAGTCTGCCATGAATCAGAGCAGAGTCAAATTCGTTTGCTTGATCCTTTGCTAACGTTAGAGCGATGGTTGCAATATGGTAGGAGAACAGTTCCTCAGCGTTCTTTGCAAGAGCCTTCTCAATATTCACTTGTCTCCGTAAAGTCGCCGCAGCGGGGTTCTGCACCAGATTATATGCCAAAGCTGGTTTGTGCTCAGCGCTCAGCTTCCATCCCTCATCTCATTTAGCAGAGGAACAAAACGAAGCCCAATCTCCACTCTCGCCGAACGAAATCTGCGCAAAAGTGACAAGAGCAACTTCAACGTTGAATAGAAATCGTGGCGTGCAGATATATGACCTTCTGAGTGTCGTCTGCAACCACCTGGTGTCGATGCAAACGATGGCGACCACATGGATAGAACGAGGAGACTAAATTTCTGTTTAAGACCTCGCAACTCCTCCACTCTATTGAACCGCCTGTTCGCTAAACAAGACCTGGCCCCTGTTCCTACCTCTTAAATGTCTGGGATCAGGGAACTTGCTTTGAGGTTTGGGAGTTGAGTGTCCAGCGTGTTTGGAGGTCTTTGCCTCGTTTTCTTATGAGTTCATGGTCGCGTTCCATTCGGAGCACCCATACTGTGGGTGGTGTTTTCATTTTCCAATTATTGTGTTGGGGTATTGTTGTCCATGTTGGTGGTTGTCCGTGAGTGGTTTTGTATTTGACTATGGTTTCGGTTACGCCTGCGGCGAACTGGTTGAATGTAAGTTTGGGTTCTTTTGGTGGGAGTTCAATGGCGGTTAGCATAATGCTGTTTCCGTGGGGTTTTGCTTCACGTCTGCTCAGACCCCCGATACATCATAAGTAGGCGAGCTCTCAGGCGGATTCTTCGTCAGGACGAGCCAACAACCAAGAAAATGGTAAACCTTCTCCATAAACAAGGATTACTTGAGGAAGAAAGGCTCGGACGCTACACATACTACAAAATAACCAACAAAGGAAAGGAAACCAAAGAACACCTTACAATAGCCCTATGCGACATATTCGGCAAGAAATGGTTCGATTATGTAAGAGACGAAAACACATGTGAACTCCTAGAAGACCTATACGAATCACTCAAATGAGAACACATATGCAGGCAACCCACTCGTAGAAGAAAAACCAAATTTTAAGGGTTAGCGACCTAAGCCATTAAGGGTTAAACACCTAAGTCAACACCTGAATTTCGGGACACGCTCTGATTTTGATTTTGCGCGACAATAGATCGTGGGAGGAATAGGTGCAAGGGATCCGTGCAAAAGAGTCATGAGACCGGTTCCCAGATGAGGCCGAGGTGGTCTGCATAGGTACGCGCGGCTGCTATCTCCTCGAAGCTGGGGCGACGAGCAATTTGGTGATATTTCTCTGGTTCTCGTAGAACTAGGTGTTCAGGTCTGTATTGGCTCATCACGTTAACCAATGCACGGGGACGATTCTCGGCTATCCAATCAAGAACAGGTTTGGTACAACACTCCAGATGCCCCGGCATAACAAGGTGCCTGATGATCATGTCGCCGTTCTCATAAGCCATGGCGTGATTTCGAGAAACCACCTCAAAGTATCTGACTATGCGCGAGTACTTGACGGCGCATAGGTCGTTGCCATATTTGAAGTCGGGAAGCCAAATATCGACAACGTCCTCCAATATCTCCATGGCTTCAGGCGTCAGGTACATGTTACTGTTCCATAATATCGGAACGTTTACGGAGGCTAGATTGAGCGCATCGAGGATTACGTGAAGATTCGGCGTCGGCTCGCCTCCAACGAAGTTAATGTTTGCCGCCCCTTCACTCCTCAAGTCCTTGATTATCAAGGACAGCTCGCGAGGTGAAACAGGTACCCCAGCGTCAGGGTCCTGGGAAATAGTCCAGTTTTGGCAGTAAGAGCATCGGAAGGTGCAGGAGGTGAAGAAGATGGTGCCTGAGCCCTTCTTATCTACTAGGGGTGGTTCTTCGCCGAAATGTCTGAAAAACGTTGAAACTCGGGCGGTACTGTCTAGGTGGCAGGCCCCTTTCCTTTTGCCTTCCACGCGGTCAACTTTGCATCGCCACTCGCAGAACACGCACTTTCGGAGAATTCGATTAAGGAGTTCGACTTTAAGGTCTAGGAGACTGAATCTTGGTTTCTGAGACATTTCTGGCTGGTAAGTGCTCCCTTTGACTTTGACGAGCATACTGAGAAATTCTTCGCCTTGGCGGTCATGTTCTCTCCATAACTGCTCTTCCGTCATTAGCCGTGGGTCATCGCTCGTGATTTGTTTGCAGATCAGAAACTTTGCCGGCTTTAGATCCCGGAGTACGTCATAATACCACGACAGCCTCTCACGAACTGTCTGGTCATGCCAAACTCCCGATGCGGAGAACCGAAGCAATGTTTCCCTTGAACTTTGGTCGGACTGGTACTTTAGGATAAAGTGCGTGATCGGCTTCTGCTCGGCCTGAATAGTTGTTGCAGCCAAGAAAAGCCATACTTTGCCATTAGTTGCGACGACTCTTGGTTACGCGTATTCATGCCGGGCGGATCGTAGCCGAGGTCGATCTCACTCTAAGCCAATTATCGGTTGACATCGGAGAGGATAGGTTGACGAAACTAGATGGCGACCCTAAGCGGTCTCCCAAGCTCCGACCAACGTCGATGATAAACTGCTTTCAGCCCGCCTTGAGGAGGTTGCCTTAGATGGGTTCTCGACATATAACGAAATTCGGTAGATGATTCATCCATCCGGGTTATATACTGGGCTGAGTAGAAGGCTAACTACGGTGTGTAGTTAATTGGCCGGTAATGATAAGCAGATAAGGTATGCGTACTTAGTGGCTTTGGTTGGCGTGGTTCTTGCGGCTGTAACCACGGCGTACAATGCGGTTCGTTCGTACATGTTCAGCCAAGTACGCCGCGCCTCCTTCAATCCAGGAAACTTCACGGGAAATCAGTTTGGAAACTTTACGAGGGCACGCCAGTTCGCAAACGTGAACCCGTATGGGGGCCTCGTGGGTAGCGTGATGCTCGTGGCTGTGGTCATCGCCATCATCGGCGTGGTCTGGCTCGGTCTATGCCTCCGTAAGTCCAAGCCACCCAGCCCGTAGGCTTTTGATAGTCAGAGGATTAGTTTAAAACCACGAATTATATTCCGTATGGCATAGAGGTTGAGGGAATGCAGTCACTAATCCTCGAAGACTGCCAACACACCCGCGTGCACGAGATTGGCGAAGACTTCGACAAGGAAGGAAGGCTCCTCAAACTCGTTAGATGCGCAAAGTGCGGTCTTCTAATGCGCGAATACATTCCCAACCTCTGAGCTAAGACGCGGCCAAGGGGCGCCTAACCCGTATAGTGATACCTCCACAACCTAAGATTCTCCACCGCCACTAGGGACGAGGGTGGATCCACCCATCTTGGGGTGGAGCTAAACGGTGCCAAGCGAAGGTAACACTCGGCTCATTTTACGCCTCGATCCCCTAATACGAAGCAGTCTACAGGCCCGGCTCAACGAGCCTTAGGCAGGTATCTTGGTTTCAGGATTCAGTATCCCGTCCGGATCAAATATCTTCTTTATGTTCTTCATCAGTTCGAACTCTTTCCTCGTCATGAGCGATTCGAGCTTCTTCGTTCTTATCTTCCCGATTCCGTGCTCTCCCGTTATGACGCCTCCAGCTCTCGTCGCAATTGCATAGATTTCATCCCTCAGGTCCTCCACGTACTTTGTGCCCTCACCTTCCTTCTTCATTATGTGGACGTGAAGATTACCGTCAGCTGCATGCCCAAAGACTTGGAGCAATGCCCCTCGGCTTGTGGCAATATTTTCTATTGCTTCCATCACTTTCTCTAATTCAGCGGTGGGCACAGTTATGTCCAAGAGGTCCATCGTTTCGCTCTTCAAGGCGAAGTAAATGTTGCTTCTGATTCTGAGAATATTGTCTTGGTCACTTTTTGACTCTGCAACAAATGTTTCGTAGGTCGTGTTCTCTTGGCATATTTTGGCTACTTTGAGGCTTTCTGTGAGAACTTGATCTCTGTTGGGTTCAGCCATCATTACGACTAGATGACTTTTCCCGGTCTTTACTGGCCAATTCGCGTTTAGGCGTTTTGCGCTTCTCTCCACAAGTTCTCGCTCGACATATTCTACGGCGAGCGGGGTGCTTGAATGCAGTATCTTTGGGACACTCGCTAGTGCATCGTGTCGATTGTTGTAGGGCACGATGAGGGTCATCGTTGCTCCAGGTTGGGGGTAGAGTCGGAGGATTACTTGGGTTATTACTGCGAGGGTTCCTTCGCTGCCTATGATGAGCTGCATGACGTCGTATCCGACGTTGTTCTTATGGACCCGTCCTCCAAGGTTCAATATTTCTCCATTCGGAAGCACGACTTCCATTCCCCTAACCTGATTTCTCATCACTCCGTGTCTTACTGCTCGTGACCCTCCAGCATTGGTGGCTACGAGGCCTCCTACCTGGGCATTTTCATCCCCGGGGTGGGGTGGGAAAGCTAAGCCAGCTTCTTCCGCTGCGTTCGCAAGCCCCCCAAGAGTCACCCCGGCCTCTGAAATCGCTAGGAGATTAGCTTCGTCAATCTCGATTCCGTTCATCCTCTCCATTGAGAGGATTATCCCGTTTCTAGTCGGAACGGCACCACCCACGAGGCCAGTCCCTCCACCCCGTGGAAAAATAGCCAGCTTATGATTACTCGCGAATCGTAGCACTGAGGAAACCTGCAGAGTATTCGCCGGCCGTACCAGCGCGAGGTCATTTGCGGGCTTAGGTCTGACCGAGAGAGGGCTTTCATCCATTAGGTAATTCTGCATTTGCTCGATGTTAGTTACTACGAAAGCCTTGCCCACAATCTTCTCGAGCTCTTCTACAACAAATCTTTCCATTCTCTCACTGCCCGCCTAGGCAAGCCTAGTTCAGATGACGGCTCTCACATATTGGCATGCGGCTCAAGAATAAGCCGCGTATCGTAACGACCGAAAGCTGACAGCTGATAGTAACTTTCACGGCAACCTGAAACAATTATTCATCGGTTTATGCGATTCTAGTTGGCCTAATTACTATATACCAACCAGAACAAAGAGGCTGTGATTGTGATGACGACAGGTTTCGATGAGTTCGACACCAAAATCCATGACCTGGCTGAACGGGAAAACGAGTGTGACGCCCTGTTCGAAGAGGTTAAGAATGGCAACGGCGAAAAATCACTGCGATATCTTGCATTGAGAGATTCCTGCAAAGAGTTGAGAAAAGGAATTTTCAGGAATGCTCTGTCAGCTGGACTAACCCGGGAAAGAGTCAAGACTGAGATCAAGGAAGCAAGAAACCAGAAGGTCGCCACTAAAGGGAAACAGGCTTAGCAGAGAATTATGAATACTCTCGCCATGTTGCTCCGCATTTGGTGCACCTGAAGAACTGGGTCGAGGCTTCATCGCCCCCGCGTGTTTGCACCATCCAATAGAAAGCTTCTCCATGCCCGCATTTTTGGCAGTTAACTTTCATTGTCGGGAGAGTCTGTATGCTTCTCTCCTCCTTACCGATTACCACGACGGATTCCTTGGCCTTTCCGAATTTCTGTATCATAGGATCCGATCGCCTCGTTTCCTGCCCGCATTTAGGGCATGCTAGCACAACAATTTTTTCCTTCTTCGTTGGGATAAGCGCCAGGCTGCATTTCGGGCAGAACTGCATTCTAGATAACGACCGAATTGCGCCATGCAGCCAGAGACACTTTTAACCCTTCCTTACTTCGGTGAGACTTGCCAAATAACCATACCAGCTTCTGAGGAAACGTAGTCTAACAATTCTATGTCCCAGCCGACAAGATGAACTACCGCCGCCACAAATCGCAGTTCAAATTGCCTTGCCCGCACCATTGTATACACACACTAGGAACGGCGGGCAAATTTGCTAATCGTCATTAACTGGACCTCTCCGTTAGACCTTATTATCGCCAGTTGACGAAGACCCCCGTGTGGATCGATGATGGGAAAATGTGATTCTATCGCCATTCAGGAATGGCTTAAGAAACAATACGTTTTGCTTTTCTTGAGGATCAACCAGAGGACAGACCATGCATTCGCAATAGTGGATTTGCCAAACCTGCCTCCTAGCCCAGTCGAACATCCTTTTGATTGCAACATCTCGATAAGCACGCCTCGACAGGCGGAAAGAGATTTCCTCGGAATGTCTGACTTCGAGGACGGCACAACCTTCTTCAACAGCAAAGGCTGGGAGAAACGCCTACTCGAAATTTCACGCCGCTAGAAATAGAATCCCCTCTGCTCTAATTTCACCTTAAGAAAAGCTCCATGCCCTCTTGGGCCGAGGTTCAGGGTAAAGTATTTTGGGTCAACAACCCTGTCACACTAATTCGAGAAACGAAGATGGGCAACCTGCATAGCTCAAGTAACGTTGAAAGCTGGTTCTCGGGCAGACATTTCATTGCCTACGCAGTAGACCTTCTGGAATCCCCGTAGCCTCCTTTTCTTCGCAGTTCAACAACCCCAAGCATCGGCGCTGCGAAGAGAAGAATGAATGGCCATTTGCCTGACTTCGCCATTTTCGGAAATACACACTCTGTGTAGCAGGAACTTTTCAGTGACAACCCAGTGTTCGCGTCGACCCAATGGCTCTACAAAATGGCAAAGAAAAGAGCTAAAGACTTAAACCTTGAGTTGACTATGAATAATAGTAGCTTCTAGACTAGTTAGGTTCATCTAAATTTGCAGATACGGCGATTCGTTAGCAAGTATCGCGCACTTTTCATCTTCGCGGGTCCGGCATTGATCACCAGCATGGCATACATGGACCCGGGGAACTACGGGACAGACATACAGGCGGGTGCGGCTTTCAACTACGGTTTGCTTTGGGTTGTCTGGATGGCGAATTTCATGGCGATGTTCCTCCAGTATCTCT
>Ga0187885_10001265_pt1 | contig 28260 bp, 24 predicted proteins | sample June2016WEW_20_1_3_FD_132970 | JGI IMG/M metagenome (GOLD analysis project Ga0187885, IMG submission 132970) | Peatland microbial communities from SPRUCE experiment site at the Marcell Experimental Forest, Minnesota, USA - June2016WEW_20_100 | ecosystem: Environmental > Terrestrial > Soil >...
AAACCCGGCGTGGCGGCGCGCATTTTCAAGGCGCTCGGCGACGCGACCGTCAACGTGGACATGATTGTGCAAAACATCAGCCACGGCACTCCCGACAAAGTCGGGACCACGGACATTTCATTCACCGTGGACAAGCCGGATTTGCTCAAGGCGCAGAAGGTGATTGACGGCTTGAAAAAGGAACTCGGTTTCCACAATGTGATTGCCACGGAAAAAATCGGCAAGCTGTCCATCGTCGGCGTCGGCATGAAGAGTCACACGGGCGTGGCCGCAAAACTTTTTGAAACACTGGCCGGGGAAGGCGTGAACATTGACATGATTTCCACCAGCGAAATCAAAATCTCTGTCGTGATTGACCTGGCCAAAGGTGAAGCCGCGATGAAAGCCGTTCACACGGCCTTCATCGGCTGACGCAATTGTGTTGAAAAATTGACCGGCTTACTCGGGTAACTTGTAGTTTTTCAGGTACTCCGGCGTCGCCTGACGTTCCCAGTTTGGCCAGTCCCGACCATAGAAGAAAAGCATGCGTTCGCGCATCGTGGAATCGGTGACGCGAACTTTTGAGGGAATGCCATACGTAATCGAACGCGCCGGGAGTTGCTGGTCCGCATAGGTCACGGCGCCGTTCAGCAACAGCGCTTCCCGGCCAATCCTGCTTCCAAATGAGGCACCGGCGCCGATATTACAAAGTGAGAAGTCTTCCATCTGTGCCCCTTGCAGCGAGATCATGTGATTGATCCATGAAAAGGCGCCGATGTGTAGCGTATCCGCGACCGGCGAACCGGCGATAGCCGTGCGACCGTCCGCGATCATCGCCTGATCGTAAATGTGCGTGTGATCACCGATGTTGAGATTCGTGGAAATAATCATCACGCCGACGTACGCTCTCGCCTGCTTGCCAAAGTGGACGTTGCCCTCCACGTAGCAGCCCCCATAAATCCGCGCGCCTTCATCCAGGCTGACGTTGCCAACAACAATTGCGCCCGGGTCAATCTGGGCTTTTGGATCAACGACTCCTTTATTGCTATGTTCCCAATCCGCCAGCGGCGCATCGTAAATTTCGGGTTTCTCCAGGGCCTGCCCGTTTACCTCGACGAGCCAGCGCTTCGGCAGAAAACCGAGAAGCTCCATGCGCAATGAATCAGGGACGCCCGGGTCTTTGTCCACCATCCCGGGACTGCCGCGGAATACCGTGTCGTCGCGGACATTGGTGTCGTGAAGCGCCGATGCGCCACTCAAAAGTATAACGTTGCTATGAACGCAGCAGCCGTAGTCGGTCAGGGCATTCGCGCCGTAATAGACGCCCTCATCAATTTTAGTGGCATGCACGACCGAGCCTGCGCTGATGTAGCTGTAGTCTTTGATCCAGAGCGGGTTGTCAAAACCTCCATCGCGGGCGGAACCCACGTGCACCCGTTCGCCGATCAGGCAGTAATTTCCGATGTCGGTGTCCGCGCGGATATTCGAATTGGCGCGAATATCGCAGTGATGGCCGATGACGGCGCGCGCAATGACGACGTTCGGGCCGACCCGGGTATGCGCGCCGATGGTCGTGTTGATCAGGATTGCGGTGGGATGAACCTGCGCCGTGGGATCCACCTTCGCCCCCTTCCAGTAGGGCCGGCCATCAATGCCGGGGTAACTGCTCCTGATTTTCGGCGGATTCCGGTCAATCTCGCGGGCAATCTGCTCGTTCTCGCTGTGGATCCACGTTGACGGGATGACGCCGAAGATTGTCTGGCGGTCTTTGTCTGTGATCGCATTCCTCGTAACCGTAGCTGGACAACCCTCCGCCAGGCTGTCGGCCGGAATTACCATGTCGTGCATGGTTACAGCTCCGGGTGCCAACGCCGCGCCGCGTTCCAGATGGGTGTTGAAGTCGGCCACGGCCCGCATGCCGACAACCGATCCTTCCTCCATACGCACGCCGCGCACCGTGGCGTTCATACCCACCCAGCAATTGTCCTTGATGTAGGTTTGGTCCGCCACGGTGTTGGCCGTGATGTCCGGGATCGCCGGTCGGCCGGCGACGATGCGCGAGCCATAATCAATCCTCACGTAGTTGCCGATGGTCAGCTTGTCCGCGTTGATCACCGTTTCCCCGAGGATGTTCACATGGTGGCCGATGGTGACGTCGCCTTGGATGACCACCTTGGGACCGATCCGGGTATAAGCCCCGACCGTAACATTTCCCATCAAGACAGCCGTCGGATGGATGTCTGCTTTGGGGTCGATATTGTGGGCACAGACTGGGTGTTCCGCCAGCAAGGCGAACACACAGAGACATAACGAGGGTCGATATTTAAACTGCATGATGCTTGGTTCCTTTCCAATGGGATGGGTGGTTTGGGTTGCTTGTCTTCCACGATTGTGCCACACGCATCGCAAGCTGCTCCAGCCAATATACCGGCTTGGCTTTCGCCTGCTTGACCGTGGTCAGTTGGGTCAGGGCATGTATTTGAGTGAAGAGCCTTCGTTTCCTGGCACCCGCGCTGACAAACCCGGTCAACGCAACGCAGGGGATGCCCTGCTCGCGGCAGCGCGCGGCGATTTGGCCAACACCTTTGCCCATGAATGTGGAGGAATCGATCGCGCCTTCACCAACGATGACAAGATCCGCGGCGCGTAGATGACGATCGAGCTTTGCCTGCCGTGCAAATAAATCATACCCCGACTCCAACTGCGCGCTCAGAAATGCCAGCAAACCAAAGCCCAAACCACCTGCCGCACCGGCACCCGGTGCCCGCGCCAGGTCGCGCCCGAAATCTTTCTTAGCAACCTTCGCCAGCCGGCGAAGACAACATTCGGCGCGCACAAAATCCCGTGAGCGCAGGCCTTTTTGCGGCCCGTAAACCCGCGTGGCGCCGCGCGAACCCAGCAACGGATTTTGCACGTCCACCGCCACCATCATCTGACGCAAACAGCACCGGGGCGCCGGGGCGCGAATTTTTGCGAGCTGGTCCAAACCCGTCCAGTGTTCAATCAGGTTGGCGTTGCGGTCCAGAAATTTCCAGCCGAGCGAGCGGGCCAGACCGAATCCGCCGTCGTTGGTGGCGCTCCCGCCAATGCCCATCAGACAGCGCTTAGCGCCTTTTGCCGTCGCCGCCCGGATAACCGCGCCCAGGCCAAAAGTGTCCAGCACGAATGGATAGAACTTTTTGGGCGGTAACATTGCCAATCCAATGATCGCGGCCGATTCGACAATGGCGGTTTTCGTCTGCGGCTCCCACCACCACCTGGCGAAGCACGGGCGATGCGCCGCATCGACAGTTTTCAAGCGTTGGACTTTGGCACGCAACAAACCGCTGATAACTTCGCCAAACCCATCGCCGCCATCGGTCATGGGAAGCAGGTCGAGCGAGTCATGCCGCCGTGCTTTGCGCCAGCCGGTCGCGATGGCCAGCGCGGCTGCCCCGGCTGAGAGCGTGCCCTTGAATTTGTCGGGGATGACCAGAATTCTGAGCGGCATGATTCATGCCCAAAGTCCAAAGTCCGGCATCCAAAGTCAATGGCAGACAGGAATTAGCACCGAATCGAGAATGAGCTTTACAAGCATGCGTGCGCCGCTTCAGCATTCCGATGCCTTTTATGCGGTTTCATTCAACAAAGTTCATTGGCCAGGCGGGGTTCCTTTTCATTCAACCATAGGAAAAATATGGACCGAGACTATTTCAAGATTTCCAAAAAGACCCGAAGCAAGGCCATCGTTTCCGGCCCAAACCGTGCCGGTCACCGCGCCCATTTGCGCTCGCTCGGACTGTCCGACGATGATTTCGAGAAGCCGTTCATTGGCATTGCCAATTCCTGGAATGAAATGCATCCGGGCCACGCGCATTTGAAATCGCTGGCCGAGGAAGTGAAGAAGGGCGTCTGGCAGGCGGGCGGCATTCCCTGGGAATTCAACACCATCGCGCTCTGTGACGGCCTGGTGCATGGGCATCCGGGAATGCGGTTTGCGCTGCCCAGCCGCGACTTCATCGCCGACAGCATTGAGATTGTGGTTCAGGGACAGCAGTTGGACGGGATGGTGTGCCTTTGTTCCTGCGACAAAATCATCCCCGGCATGATGATGGCGATGACACGGCTCAACGTTCCCGCCGTCATGGTGACCGGCGGACCCATGATGCCCGGAACGTTCAAGGGCAAGGCGGTGGCCATTCCGGACATGCGCGAAGCGGTCGGCAAATGGGTGAAGGGTGAATACACAGATGCAGAAGCGATGGAGCTGGAATGTTCCGTCTGTCCCGGTGCCGGTTCCTGCGCCATGGCGGGAACCGCCAATACGATGTCGTGTGTGGTGGAGATTTTGGGACTGAGTCTGCCGGGGTGCGGCACTGCCCATGCCATCACCTCGTTGAAAAAACGCATCGCCAAACAGAGCGGACAGGAGATTGTTCGGCTGGTAAAGGAAGACATCAAACCGTCCGACCTTTTAAGCAAAAAGAGTTTTGAAAATGCATTGATCCTGACCGCGGCTATCGGCGGATCCACCAACGCGGCCATCCACATTCCGGCCATCGCAAGAGAAATGGGAATCCGCGTCACGCTGGATGACGTCGAGAGAACCAGCCGGCAAACGCCGCACATCACCAACCTGAAAAGCTCCGGCCCGCACACGTTCTGGGACCTCGAACAAGCCGGCGGCGTCCCGGCTCTCATCAAGGAATTGCGGACGCTGCTGCATGCCGAAGCGAAAACCTGTTCCGGCCTGACCCTGAACCAGATTGCCGACAAAGCCGTGAACCGAAACAGGGAGGTGATCCGTTCCCTAAACAATCCGGTTCACGCGGAAGGGAGCTTTGCGATCTTGAAAGGCAATCTCGCGCCGCACGGCTGCATTGCGAAACAAACGGGCGTCGATCCGGCCATGATGGAACACACCGGTCCGGCCAAGGTATTCGATTCCGAAGGTGAGGCGGAAAAGGCGATCTACGACGGCAAAATCAAGCCGGGCGATGTGGTTGTGATTCGATACGAAGGCCCCAAAGGCGCGCCCGGCATGCCGGAAATGTTCTCGGCAACGTCCGCACTCATGGGAGTTGGCCTGGGGAAGACGAGTGCCATTGTCACCGATGGCCGTTTCTCCGGCGCCACCCGGGGACCGTGCATCGGCCATGTCGCACCGGAGGCTGCCGCCGGCGGCCCGATTGCGTATGTCAAAAATGGGGACCAGATTCAAATCAACATTCCCAAACGGACGTTGCAACTCGACGTCAGCAAACAGGAGCTTGAACGACGCAAACGCAAAATGAAACTCAAGCACACTGTTATATCCAGCCCGGTGTTGCGACGGTATGTCAAATTGGTCGGCGACGTGTCAGAAGGCGCGGTGTTGGAGTGAGGACCTTCAGCCCTATTGAACATGGATACGAAGCCGGACCATGTTGAACGCCAACCCAACAGATTCTCCCAGAAGCAATATTCGCTATCTGATGTTGACCGTGTTGTTCGTTGTCACGACCGTGACCTTTGCGGACCGGGCAACACTCTCCATGGCTGCCCCGGCCATGGGAAAAGACCTTGGGCTTGACCCGGTGGCGATGGGCTATGCCTTCTCTGCCTTTGGCTGGTCATACGCTGCGCTGCAAATTCCCGGCGGCTGGCTTCTGGATCGTTTTGGCTCGCGGCTGGTATACAGCGTGGGACTTTTCTTTAGGTCGCTCTTTTCGTTTCTGCAGGGCGCGGTGGGTTTCTTTGCGGGCACCACCGCCTTTGTCTCGCTCTTTTCCCTCCGTTTCGGGATGGGCATTGGCGAAGCCCCGGCGTTTCCCGCCAACAGCCGGATCACGGCCATGTGGTTCCCAACAAATGAGCGGGGTTTTGCCTCGGCCGTTTTTAATTCGGCGCAATATTTTGCCCTGGCGCTTTTTTTCCCCTTGCTGGGCTGGATCCTGGCCGTCTTTGGCTGGCAGCATGTTTTCTATGTCATGGGACTGGCGGGCATGTTGCTGGCATTCGTATGGTGGAAAGTCATTCGTTCTCCGCGAAATCACCCGGGAGTGAACCGGGCGGAACTGGAATACATCGAGGACGGCGGCGGACTTGCGGGCATGGAGGCTGGGAAGACGGCCATAAAATGGTCTCAGGTGCGCGCGCTCATCACGAACCGGATGATGATCGGCGTTTGCATCGGCCAGTTTTGCCTCAACACGATTACCTGGTTCTTTCTGACCTGGTTCCCCACCTACCTGGTTCATGCCAAAGGACTGACCATCCTGAAAGTCGGCGTGATTGCATCCATTCCCGCCCTGGCCGGGTTCGCGGGGGGACTCCTCGGCGGTTGGGTGTCGGACATGATGCTCAAGCGGGGAACGTCGCTGACCGCAGCCCGCAAGACGCCCATCATCCTGGGCTTGGTCCTCTCGGGCACCATCATGCTGGCCAACTACGTGAGCGCTCAATGGGCCATTATTGCCATCATGTCACTGGCGTTTTTTTCAAAAGGCTTTGGCGCCATCGGCTGGGTGGTGATCAGTGATGCCGCGCCCAAGGAAATGGTCGGCTTGAGCGGCGGCATATTCAATTTCGCCGGCAATCTGGCCAGCATCGTCACTCCCATCGTCATCGGTTATATTCTGGAGACCACCGGCTCTTTCAACGGCGCGTTGATCTTTGTTGGCAGCATGGGGCTTTTGGGGGCAATGTCTTACTTGTTCATTGTCGGTGAAATCAAAAGGCTGGAACTGGCAATCTGATTGAAATTTGATATGAACAAAACAATCTTCGACGGGAAATTAATACAATGAATGCAAATTTTATACGCGGTGTTGTCACACCGCTCATCACACCGGTGGATGCCGAAGAACGGGTGTACGAAACCGGTTTGCGCAACCAGATCGAGCATGTGCTGCGCGGCGGCGTGCATGGCGTTTTCGTCGTCGGCAGCACTGGCGAATTCTATGGCCTCGACTACGATGAGAAGAAACGGGCGACGGAAATTACCGTGGCCCAGGTCAAGGGACGGGTTCCGGTTTATGTCGGAGCGAGCGCCATTACCACCCGGGAGTGCATCAAGCTCTCGAAGATGGCGGAATCGGCGGGCGCGCAGGCGGTCACGATTCTTACGCCAATGTTCATCAACCCTTCCGAAGAGGAACTGTACAAACATTTCCGGACCATAGCCGAATCAACCGCCTTGCCGGTCCTGGTTTACAACAACCCGGACCGGACCGGAATCAACATGTCGGCAAACCTCATCGAGCGGTTGGCAGAAATTCCGAATCTCGTCGGGGCGAAGGACAGCAGCGGAGATTTGACACTTACCTCCGAATATATCCGGCGCACCCGGAGCAAGGGTTTCAAAATCCTGGCCGGGAGGGACACTCTGATACTCGCCACGCTGGTGTATGGAGGCGTCGGCGCTGTTGCTGCCACGTCCAACATGGCGCCGGCTCTGGTCGTGGAAATCTACAACCGGTTCAAGGCCGGAGATATTCCGGGAGCGCTGGAGGCGCAATATAAACTTGCTCCGTTGCGCATCGCGTTTGGGCTGGGCAGCTTTCCGGTGGTCATGAAGGACGCGTTGAATCTGATGGGGATTCACGTCGGTGATCCGATCAAACCGATTGGTCATTGCACCGACGCCAACCTGGCAAAACTCAAAGAGATATTGGTCAAAATGGGGCTGATAAAATAATCTCCGCGGGCCGACATTCACCCGAAGTCAAAAGGCGGACAGGTCCCACTGACATCGCGGCTGCTCGGCAATGGGAGACACCGCAAGGCTTGCTATTGGTAGTGGCGGGTGATTTTATGAACTAACATTGTGTCAATGAGCCCTTTATGAAAACCCGACATGCTTTTCTCGCCGCCGTTCTTTCCGTGTTCCTGTCGGTCTCGGCCGGCACCGCCGTCCCTGTCGACGCAATCTACGTCTCGGATTTTCAGCACCTGGATGAAGCGGTCCGGGCATTGTCCGGCGCGACCAAAGGCGGCACGATCATTCTCCGGGGCGGCCGATACCTCGGCACGCAGCCCTTGCTCTTGAACCGAACCCTTGGCAAAACCCAACCGGGCGGCAACGGAACGATCAATATTTGGGCCGAACCGGGCAAAGAGGTCGTCCTCGATTTCTCGGCCTTGCGCGACATCGACAATGCCTCCGGTCAGGGAATCACCATCACTGGCGACGAGTATCATCTCAAGGGCCTGACGGTTGAGAAGGCCGGGAATTTCGGGATACACGTCCGGGGCAGCCGGAATATCATCGAGAACTGCGTCACCCGGTACAACGGGAACACCGGCCTGCAAATCGGCCTTTTGCGTGGCGCAACGAATTCGGGAAATCTTGCCAGCAGCAACCTCATCCTGAATTGCGATTCGTATCGGAACTTCGATCCCTACGCAATCCGTTCGGACACCGGGAAACCGGCGCCAGGCAACGACGCTGACGGCTTCGGATGCCGCTCAAACCCCGGACCGGGAAACCGGTTTGAAGGATGCCGCTCCTGGGAGAACGCGGATGACGGCTGGGATTTCTACAAGTCCAATGTGGGCGTCGAGTTGACCGACTGTTGGTCGTGGCACCAGGGCGATCCCAGGGTTTTCACCGGCGAGTACGACCGGGAGAACGGGAATCCGAAAGACCCCAACCTGTTCGATCTGAACAAACCGCACTTGAAGGCGGAAGGAACGACGGTCGCGCAACACATGACCAACTGGGCCGGGAACGGCTGTGGCTTCAAACTCGGCGGTGCGAACAGCACAGGCCGGCATACGGCAAAGAACTGCATCGCGTTTGACCACAACTACGGTCAGAAAGGCCAGAAAGGATTCGACGAAAACGACAACCGGGACAAAATTGTCCTCATCGATTGCACCTCTTTCAGCAACAAAAATAATTACTACTTCCCTTACGCTTCGACCAATGCCGGGCTGTTCGTCTTTACCAACAACATCGGTTTCGGTGGCGAGTTGGGGGACGAACTGGGCCCGTTCAGTGACAAGGTCATCGTTCCGTCAGCCGAAGCGCAAAAGCAGATCGCCGCCGCTATCTGGAAAGCCGCCCGCGCTCCGAGGAAACCCGACGGAAGCCTGCCCGATCTTGTCATTCGTAGATAAGCTGCCAATCGGCTTCTGTTGTACGCATGTACTGGTGTCTTAAGGGATCATCCATGGAATGACGTAGGCATAGAGCGTCGTCACGATGCCGATCATGCAGACGAGCAGGACGCTGTGCCAGAATGTAAACCGGAAGAGTTGGGATTCTTCCGTCGGTTTCATACCGGTGGCGGCGGCAGCGACGGCGATGCTTTGGACGCTGATCATTTTGCCCATCACACCACCGGCGGAATTGGCGGCGGCGGTGAGGACCGGATTCAGGCCGACCTGTCGGGCGGCGGTCGTCTGGAGGTTGCCGAAGATGAAATTGCAGGAGGCATCCGAGCCGGTTAGGAACACGCCCATCCATCCCAGCAGCGGGCTGAAGAAGGAGAAGAATACTCCCGTGGTCGCAAACGCCAGCCCGAGCGTGGAGGTCGCACCGGCATAATTCATCAGCCCGCCCAGTCCCACAATCGCAGCAATGGTCACCAGTGGCAGGAACATCTGTTTGAGCGTGGTCCAGAACACGGCCGTGAATCGGACCGGCGACAAGCGGGCGAACACTGCGGTCAGCACGCAGGCGATCAGGCACGCCGTACCGGGACTGGCAAGCCAATCGAAACTGTACCGGGCGTCGTAGGGAGTTGCCACGGGAACGACCGGCGGCATCCGCATGACGAGCCGATGGAGTGACGGCCACTCGATGACGATGCTCGTCTTAAGAAGAACCTTGTTGATGATTGGCGTGCCCCAGCACAGAACGCAAACCGCCAGAAGGACGTAGGGCAGCCAAGCCCAGATGACGGTCGAGGCGCGATGATAAGTGGATGGTGCGGATGAACCGGTTTTCTCACCGGCGAAGAGGCATTCTTTCGGTTGCCATACCCGGAACAAAAGAACCAGGCAGATGATGGCAACGATGGCTGCCAGTATGTCGGCTAATTGCGGCCCGATGAGGTTGGAAACGATCACATGCACGGCGGCAAATGTCACGCCGCAGACCACGGCAGCGGGCAGCACACCGCGCAATCCCTTCCAGCCCGCGACCAGTACGACCATGTAAGCGGGCACGCACAGCGAGAGCGGGGCGCTGATCCGGCCGGTGGCGGCGCTAAGGTGCATCAAATCCAGTCCCGTGGATTTTTGGAGCATGATGATGGGCAGACCGATGGCGCCGAATGCCACGGGGGCGGTGTTCGCCAACAGACAGATTCCCGCGGCTTTAAGCCGGTTGAAACCCAATCCGACGAGCATGGCGGCGCAGACGGCAACGGGAACGCCGGAACCGGCTGCCCCTTCAATGAACGCGCCAAAAGCGAACGCAATCAACAAGGCTTGCAGCCGGCAGTCGCTGGTCAACCTGGCCAGGGAATTCTTGATTACCTCGAACTGTCCGGTCTCCAGCGTGAGCCGGTAGAGAAGAATTGCATTGAACGTGATCAAGCCGGTCGGGAGCAAGCCGTGCGCTATCCCAAAGAGCGTTGCCGAGAAGATTATTCCCGTCGGCATCCGATAAACCACCCAGACCATCAGGATCGCCGTCGCCAGGCTGGCAATGGCCGATATCCACGCCGGCTTCCGTAGAATTGCCAGCAAAAACAAAAGCACGAACAGCGGCACAGCGGCGCACAGAGCCGACCAACCGATGCTGTGCGCAACCGGCATGTAATCATGTTGCCACATGGGGATCCTATCGCTCCGGGGTCACCAATCGCATCGCTTCGGACTCAATGCGCTCGACGGAAATTCCATACTTGCGCAAGAGGGCGTTGTAGTCCCCGGATTCCGCAAACGTGTCCTGGATTCCAATCATGCCCATCCGCGCCGGGGCGCGCTGCGACAATACTTCAGCAACCGCGCTTCCCAAGCCGCCGTAGATTGTGTGCTCTTCGACGGTTAAAATTTTGCCGGTCTTGCGGGCTGACTCCACCAGAGCTTCGGCGTCGATCGGTTTGATCGTCGCCACTTCCAGCAAGTCCACCGCAACGCCGCGTTGCGCCAGGCGGTCGGCGGCTTCGATGGCCATGCTCGTCGGGACGCCACAGACTGCAATGGTGAGAGCGTTGCCATTTTTGAGCTTCCGGATTTTCCCGATTTCGAGCGGAGGCGCATCGGCGAAAAGCACCGGCGTTGGATTCCGGCAGATGCGGATGTAAGCGGGGCCATCGCGGCGCAAGGCGGCGGCCAGTGCCTGGCGCAATTCAACCCCATCGGCGGGAACGACAACCGTGAGGTTCGGCATCGCCCGCATGATCGCAAGGTCGAGGATTGATTGATGGCTGGCTCCGTCGTAGGAATCCGAAAGTCCCGCGTAGTTGCCCGCAAGGATGACCGGCAGTTTGTTGTAGCAGACGATGTTTCGCACCTGATCGGCAGCTTTCAGGGTCAGGAACAGGGCAAAGGTGTTGACGACCGGTCGCAAGCCGCACGTTGCCATGCCCGCCGCGATGTCCACCATGTTTGCCTCCGCGACTCCAACGTTGAAGAACCGATCCGGGTGGCGTTTGCCAAACGCCGCCGTGCGTGTGCTCGTGGACACGTCGGCATCAAGGACAACCATTTCGGGACACTCCGTCGCAAACGAGAGCAACGCCTCGCCAAACGCATCACGCATTGCAACCGGCGCTGTCGTCATGGCAGTTCCTCCAGCGTTTGGAGCAATTCCTGGCGCGCTTTTGCATGGGTTGCGTCGTCAATCGGCGCGCCATGCCAGTGGGCGTTGTCCTCCATGAACGACACGCCCCGGCCCTTGTGCGTCTTGTAAATCACGGCCACCGGCCATTGACGTTGATTTTTGACCCAATCGAAAGATTCCAACACTGCGGCGGCGTTGTGGCCATCGTAAACAACAGGGGCGACGTTCCAGTTGAAGGCGCGCAGTTTCTCCGGCAACGGATCCATCGGCATGATCTGATCGCTGGGACCGTCGAGTTGGACTTTGTTGTAGTCAATGAGCGCCACCAGCCGTTCCGGTTTGAATTTCGCGGCGGCCATGATTGCTTCCCAAGTCTGGCCTTCGTTCAAGTCGCCGTCGCCCAGCAGCACGTAAGTCCAGTAGCTCTTTCCGAGCAACCGCGCCGCGAGTGTCATGCCCAGCGCGACGGAAGTGCCGTGCCCCAACGAGCCGGTGGACATTTCGACTCCCGGAGTTTTCAACATGCAAGGATGCCCCTGCAACCGGCTGTCAATCTGCCGGAAGGTTTTCAGTTCGGCCATCGGGAAGTAGCCCCGGTGTGCCAGCACGGTGTAGAGCATGCAGGAAGCGTGACCCTTGCTGACCACAAGCCGATCGCGATCCGGCCAGTCCGGTTTTTCCGGGCGGACGTTCATCGCATCGAAGTAAAGCGCAACCAGCAGTTCAGCTGCCGACGCAGCCCCACCCCAGTGGCCGGTGCCTTTCTCATGCAGGATGTCCAGCACCGTGATGCGAAATTCCTGCGCCAGGCGCTGGAGCATCGCGGCTTTCCGTTTTCGGTCCTTCTCCTGGAGCACGGCGTGAGGCTCGCACTGTTTTTTGGTAATCCGCTGGGTCATTTTGCGGAAAGCGGAGCTTCAATTGACAACGTTGACGGGTTTGCCGGCGATGAAAGCAGCGACATTTTCGGCCGTAATCTGCATCAGACGGCGGCGCGCGGCGAGCGCAGCCCACGCGACGTGTGGTGTGATGGTGATGTTGGGCGCTTTCAGCAGCGGGTTGTTCGCAGCAATCGGCTCGGTCGTGATGACGTCCAACGCCGCACCGCCGAGCTTGCCCTGTTGCAGCGCCTTGGCGAGGTCGGCGTCTTTCACGAGCGGGCCACGTGAAGTGTTGATGAGGTAAGCCGTGGGTTTCATGCGCTCGAGCAGCGCCTTGTTCACCATGCCGGTGTTCTCCGGCGTTAGGTTGCAGTGCAGCGTCACCACGTCGGATTCGGCGAACAACTCCGGCACTTCGCGCCATGCGAAAGGGTATGACGGCGGGTTGGCGTGGACAACGTCGTTGGCCAGGACTTTCATTTTAAAAGTCGCGGCAATCTCACCGACCCGCCGGCCAATGCGACCGAAACCAACGATGCCGATGGTGCGTCCAGCCAGTTCGGTGAGCGGCGTGCGCCAGAAGCACCATTCGCTTTTCGTCCATTCGCCTTGTTTGACCAGGTCGCTATGAAACTGCGGCTGGCGATAAAAATTCAACAGCAGGGCGAAAACGTACTCGGCCACGGCGTCCGTCCCGTAGATTGGAACATTCGAGACCGCGATGCCGTGCGACCGTGCCGCCTTCACGTCCACGACATTGTAGCCGGTCGCCAGCACGCTGATGAATTTCAGCTTGGGCAGTTTGGCGAGCGTGTCGGCGGAGAGCGGCGTCTTGTTGGTGAGAATGATGTCGGCGTCTTTCGCGCGTTCGAGGATGAGGTCAGCCGGCGTGCGATCGTGGCAGACAAACGTGCCGAGTTTGGCGACTTCATCCCAAGGGTTATCGCCGGGGTTCATCGTGTAGCCATCGAGGACAACGATTTTCATAGAGGAAGGTGCGGCAGCAGTATTAATTCAATATCCATCCTTACACAACGAGCTTCGCCCACGCCTCGGTTAGTTTGCGTTTGGCGGCGGCGATCATGACGGTGGAATCCTCGTCGCCCACGGGTTTGATCTCGAAGGACACGGCGCCGCGCCGCGTGCCGTCGGTCCGGAGATAACCGATGGCGAAAAGTTCGCGCAGGAACGCGACAATTTCCGGCACGTCGTTGGCGCTGCCCGGATAACCAAAGCGCGGATGCTGATCGCCCCATGCCGGGTCCTGCCGGTCCTTGAAATAGGCGTTGCCAATGTGAATGTGGGCGACGTGATCGCGCACCGGTTGCAGGGCCTGAGCCGGCGATTCGCCCAGAAGCGGAATGTGACTCAGGTCAACCATGAGGCCAAAATTCGGGCAGGTGCGTTTGACGCGTTCGGCGATTTCGCGGGCCACATTCGCCGGGCCGATCAGGCATTTCTTGTCAATGTCGCGGTCGAAAACTTCCAGCACAATGTTGCAGCCGAATTTCGCGGCGTGACGGCAAAGCTGCACCAAAGAATTCTCCAACCGACCCATCGCGGCAGGGCGTTCGGCCGGTGCGACGTCAGAGCCACTGAGGAGCCCTACGTCACGGATGCCGAGTTCGGCGGCTTCTTCGACGGCGCGTTTGATTTCGTCAATGGCACGCTGGCGCATCGTCTCGTCGGCGCTGTTCAGGTCGAGTTTTTGTGAGAGCAGCCGGGGTTGGCCGCCGTGCTTGGCTTCGACGCCGGCGCTGGCCAGCAGCGCCTTCACTTTCGCGCGCACCGCCGGATCTTTGATCCAGGATATTTCGATTACTTCGAAGAAGTCATCCGCCAGAATCTGGCGGCAAGTCTCAAAAATCGGACCTTCACCCTTCATCGTGGCCGGAAAGGCCATGAAATGGATAATACCCGGCCGGATGACATGGTGGAGTGGAATATTCATCAGATGCTATGGGTTGAAGACGCAAACATTGGCGTAGTATTTTCGTTCGATTACATACTCAACCAAGAAATGACTCAAGCACTATCTCCGGGTGTGAATGAAGTTGATCACGGCCTTCCGCGGCGTTGCATCCGCGCTGGTGATTTTGTAGCCTTTGCCTCCGACCAAGACGCCGGCGTCACGCCTGTCGACGATTGATACCATATGAAAGCGAAACAAAAACTCACCGCTTGCTTCATCTCGTTCGTTCTCTGGATCGTACTCGCCGCGTTGTCAGCCAACGCTGCCGATATGTATGTCTATTTCGGGACGCACCGGTCCGGACCCGGCATTGGATTTTCTCTGGCGCATTTCGACACAGACACCGGCGCACTGACGAAGCCGGAATTCATCATGGAGGCCGTGGAACCGGCATTCTTCGTCATTCATCCCGACGGCAAACATTTGTACACCTGCAACTCGGGCAAAACGACCGGCGCGGTCAGCGCCTATGAAATCTCCCCAAAAACCGGCCGGCTGACCTTGCTCAACCAGAAACCGTCCGGCGGCCCAGACCCGAGTTACATCACCCTTGATAAAACCGGTCGCTACGCGCTCGTGGCCAATTATCAGGGCGGCAACATTGCTGTCCTGACGATCGACCCCGACCATTCGCTGGGCGAAAAGACCGGGTTTGCGCAACACACCGGGAGCAGCGTGGATCCGATTCGGCAGACGAAACCGTATGCCCACTCGATCATCGTGGACCCGGGCAACCGGTTCGCGCTCGTCGCCGATCTTGGCCTCGACAAGGTGTTTGTGTACCGGTTCAACGAGCGGGATGGCTCGCTCGCACCGAATGACCCGCCGTTCGCCACCGTCAAGCCAGGTTCCGGACCGCGTCACGTCAAATTTCATCCCAACGGCAAATGGGTTTACGTGATCAACGAGATGGGCTGCACCGTAACCGGTTTCAAATGGAACGCGGTAAAGGGTTCCCTGACCGAATTCCAAACCATTTCCACGCTGCCCGAGGGATTCACGGGCACGAACACCTGCGCTGAATTGGTGATACATCCCAACGGCAGGTTCCTCTACGGTTCGAATCGCGGTCACGACAGCATCGCCGTGTTCGCCATTGATCAAAATACAGGAAAGCTCACGCTGGTTGAACGCGTCTCCTCGCAGGGCAAATGGCCGCGCAACTTCACGTTCGATCCTACAGGCAAGTGGATCCTTTGCAGCAATCACAACAGCGACAACGCGGTCGTGTTTCGCGTTGACGAAAACACCGGCAAATTGACGCAGGTCGGCCAGCCTGTCGAGGTTCCCTTTCCCTTCTGCGAACGGTTCCTGCCGGCGCCGTAACCTTCACTCTATTTCGGCTCGATGGCAATCACCCACAGGTCCGTCTTGCCCAAGTTATGGCCAACGTGGGTCGCGGCGCGGCGCCAGGCGATTTCACCCGTTTTCAAGGTGGCGGTTTCCTTCCGGCCATCCGGCAGGACGTGCTCCAGTTCCGCTCCCGAGAGGCAAATTATGACGCGATCATGATGGCTGTGCAGCGGTTCGCTCTTTCCCGCCGCCATTCGAATGTCGTAAACCCGCCCGTACTGGTTCTCAAAGAGTACTTTGTAATTCGGAGCAAGGCCTGCAGAACCCCACGTCTCCGAACCGCCCTGACCGAGGTATTCGGTCCATACAACCCGCAAGGCCACAGAACTGGCGTTCTTCACGGTTCCGGCTTGTGACGGCTGAAACACAGTCTCTCCGCGCTTGACGGTTTCCGTCCGGGGTTTTCCCTGAGATGGAGTCATTTCAACCGATCCGGCGTCGAGATACACCACGACGCCAGCGCGTTCATTCGGCAAAGACAGGGCCTCTCCCGGTGCCAGGGTCTGCTCCACAACCAACACCTTGTCATTACGAATCTTTTCGGTCTGAACGCCGGCCATCACACTTGGAACGGAAAGCAGGGTCAGGGCAAGTCCGCAAAACCAGCTTTGAAAAGTTTGGGATGCCCACGTTCTCATGCGGGCGAGGTTAGTAAACCCGGACGCCTTCGTCGAGCATGACCTTCCGGACGGGAATGTTTCCAGATGCGCGTCTTCGCGCACACTCCGGCAGATTTTTGTAAAGCAAGCGCAGATTAAAAACCATTTGACGTGATCGGATGTGATTGCTACGTTGTAGCTGTGAATCGCGATTTGAATCTGAACCTGTTGCTGAACGTGCTGCTGTTGCGCCGCGCGGCGGTCGGGTTCTGATTGCGTTCAAGAAATTTTGAGAACCCTGCTGCCAAACCGGCGGCGGGGTTTTTGTTTTGCCAAACAGAGAAGCCGCTGCCACAACTGAAAGACAACATGCACAAAGATCCGTCGAAAAAATATCGTCCGTTCCCGCCGGTCGCTTTGCCTGACCGGCAGTGGCCGAACCGCGTTCTCACCCGCGCGCCGCGCTGGTGCAGCGTGGATTTGCGCGATGGCAACCAGGCGCTCGCCGTGCCGATGAACGTCAGCCAAAAACTCGAACTTTTCCAAACACTCGTGAAAATCGGCTTCAAGGAAATCGAAACCGGTTTCCCATCGGCGTCGAACACCGAATTTGCATTCAATCGCCGGCTCATCGAGGAAAACCGCGCGCCAGACGACGTGTGGTTGCAGGTGCTCGTGCAGGCGCGCGAGGATTTAATTGAAAAAACCGTGCAGTCGCTTGTCGGCGCGAAAAAGACGATCATCCACATGTATAATTCGACTTCGCCCGCGCAACGCCGTGTGGTGTTCGGCATGTCGAAGGAGCAAATCATTCAAGTCGCCGTGCGCGGCGCGAAATGGGTCAAAGATCGCCTGCCACGGCTCAAAGGGACGGAAGTCATGCTCCAGTATTCACCGGAGAGTTTCAGCGCCACGGAAGTCGAATTTGCGAAGGAAGTTTCCGAGGCGGTCATGGACGTGTGGCAGCCGACGCCAGAGCGTAAAATGATTTTGAATTTGCCGGATACGGTGGAGGTGGTGATGCCGAATGTTTATGCCGACCAAATCGAATGGATTTGCCGGAATATCAGGAATCGTGATTCGCTCATTGTCAGCGTGCACACGCACAACGACCGCAGCACCGGCGTCGCGGCGACCGAATTGGGTTTGCTTGCGGGCGCAGACCGCGTCGAAGGCACACTTTTCGGCAACGGCGAACGCACAGGTAATCTCGACATTGTCACCGTTGCGTTGAACCTCTATCAGAACGGCATCGATCCAAAGTTGGATTTCTCGAATTTAAATTCGATTATCGAAGTCTATGAGCATTGCACGGGCATGACTGTTCCGCCGCGGCAGCCTTACGCGGGCGAATTGGTTTTCACCGCGTTCAGCGGTTCGCATCAGGACGCGATCAAAAAAGGTTTTGCCGAGCGGGCGAACAAAGGTCTCGGGCATTGGGACGTGCCGTATCTCACGATTGATCCGAAGGACATTGGACGCGAATACCGCGAGGTCATCCGCGTCAACTCGCAGTCCGGCAAGGGCGGCGTGGCATATTTGCTTGAAAGTGAATTTGGCATTGAGTTGCCCAAGGAAATGCAGCGCGAATTCGGCCCGATTGCAAACGACGAGGTGGACCGCCTTGGCCGTGAAGTCAGCGCTGCGGAATTGAAAGCGATGTTTTGGAAGGAATACATTGAACGTGACAAACCCTGGCGGCTTAAAAGTTTTGAAACCGGGAGTAAAAATGGCGTTGTCCGGTGCCGAGTCAAATTACTTCGCGACGGCAAAACGGTGGAAATTTCCGGCGAAGGCAACGGTCCGCTGGCCGCGCTTGTTCACGGTTTCGGCAAGGCCGGAGTGCCGCGTTTTGAAATCACGGCTTACAGCGAGCACGCCTTGAGTTCCGGTGAGGAAGCGGCGGCCATCGCCTACATTCAAATCAAACTCGCCGACGGTCGCACGCATTGGGGCGCGGGTGTGGACACGAACATCGAACTCGCGTCCGTGCGCGCGGTTTTGAGCGCATTAAACCGGTCGTGACGATATTTTTTGAGCCAGACCGGTTTTCCTGCTCGTCAAAAAAGCACGGATGGTTTAATATCTGCAAACAGTTATGAAATTGCGCGACGTTTTTCTCTGTGCGTTTACGGGCGTTATTTTTGCCGCCGTTGGCGTTTTTGCTGCAGGCACCAACGCCGTTGTGACCACGCCGCCGGTTTATGTGCCGGATATGTCACATGCCTCCGGGCCGTTGCCTGATGGGATTCTGGTCTGGGATGGCACCACAAAGGAGACAAATGTCACTGCGGAAACCACCGAGGCGCATTTTATTTTCAGCTTCACAAATGTTTCAACCAACCCCGTCGTCTTTTTGAACGTGCGCACGTCCTGTGGTTGCACGACGGCAAAACTGCCGCCTTTGCCGTGGACGGTTCCTGCCGGCACCAACGCCCAATTTAACGTAACGGTCAATCTTGCCGGGAAAAGCGGCACGCTTTTTAAAACGGTGACTGTTTCAACCGATAAAGGTTCCAAAACGCTGATGCTCAAAGTCACAATTCTTCCGCCTGTGACGCCGGTGATGTCCGAAGCCGACCGCTTGCAAGCTCAAGCCGTGGCTAGGACGAATCGACAGGCTGTTTTTCAAGGTGAATGTGCGATATGCCACGTCAAGCGTGGCGCGGGTAAATACGGTCAGGCGCTTTACGACGCTGATTGCGCCATCTGTCATGAAAGCAAGAATCGCGCGGCGATGGTGCCTGATTTGCACGCCATCAAGACGCCGACCAATGGTGAATTCTGGCGCACGTGGATTACGCATGGCAAACCCGGCTCACTCATGCCCGCGTTTGCCATGACCGACGGCGGCCCGCTCTCGGACATGCAAATCGCCTCGCTGGCCAGCTATCTGACCACGGCAATTCCACCCAAGCCATTGATGCCCAGCAAGTAATAATTGGTTTCCGGCCGAAATCCGACAATTTTTACTTGCAAGAGTGTATAAAATTGGTACACTTATTCCAGAAGTATGACATATCTTGCTGTTCTGAGGAACTTACCCAAAGATTTGGCTTTCTATTTAAAGATTTGCCGTTTGCGAATGTCTTGGCCGTGGTTCTTCCGTCATTGCCGTCAATTCACGATTTTAATTGCGCTGTCGGTACTCAGTTATTTGCTGATCAGCCGGTTTGTTATTCAATCTGTTCAAGTAGTCGGCGACAGTATGTATCCTACACTGTTCAATTCCGGACATTATTGGTTGGCTCGATACAGCTACCTATTAAGAGAGCCGCAGCAGAACGACGTCGTTGCCGTCAGAGATCCCCGGGACAACACGCTTTTGGTCAAGCGCATCATCGCCGTTCCTGGCCAAACAGTCTGCCTCAGAGATGGCAAGGTTTATGTGAACGGCCGACTGTTGCATGAACCGTATCTTTTACCCAGCATGCCGACCTATGCCTACGACAGAACCGGGAACAAAATTATCAGCTTCGGCAATAAATATTTTGTCATGGGCGATAATCGCAGTATCAGCCTTGACAGCCGCATTTTTGGGGCGATTCCGCGCCGTGACATCCTCGGTAAGGTGGTTGAATAGCGCGCGGCTTCAGAACCTTCGAGACCGTTGCTGATTTTGACTATTACTCCAGGCTTGCGTCCGCGGTGCCGGATGTTAGTCATGTCAACCATGATTGTTGAATCGGTTGACGCAACTAATCACGAGCGAATCGCCGGGCTGGGCCGGTGTGTGCTCGATGGCAGAGCCATCACCCGTGACGAAGCGCTGTGGCTCTTCAATCTCGAAAACTCCGCCGACATTTTTGATTTGCTGTCGTGGGCGAACCGCATCCGCGAAAAATTCAAGGGCCACAAGATTCATCTCTGTTCCATCGTCAACGCCAAGGCCGGCGCGTGCCCGGAAAACTGCAGTTTTTGCGCGCAATCGTCCTTTTATCAAACCGGCTCACCACGCCACGGCTTTGTGGATGCCGGATCGGTTCAGGAAGCCGCCGACGAAGCAAATCGGAACAGCGTAACCGCCGTCGGCCTTGTCGCCGCGTGGAAAGGTTTGAACGAAGGCCCAATGCTCGAAGAAGTTTGCGACCGCGTGCGCGAATTGAAAGCCGGCGGCAAGACCCGTCCCGATGTCTCGCTCGGCATCATCAAAAGCCGGTGTGTGGCCGACCGGCTCAAGGAAGCCGGTGTCGAGTGCTACGGCCACAATCTCGAAACGTCCCGCCGGTTTTTCCCGCGGACCTGCACGACGCACACCTACGATGACCGCCTTGAGACCATCGGCCATTTGAAAAAAGCCGGCATCAAGATTTGTTCCGGCGGTATCATCGGCATGGGCGAGACGCGCGAAGACCGCTGCGACCTGGCTTTTTCGCTGAAGGAAATCGGCGCGAACGTCGTGCCCATCAACATCCTCAATCCCATCGAAGGCACGCCGTTCGAGAACAATCCGCCGCTGCAGGTCATGGAAATTTTGAAGACCATCGCGTGCTTCCGGTTCATTCTGCCGCGACAGGAAATCATGATTGCCGGCGGGCGCACGGTGAACCTGCGCGATGCGCAAAGCATGATTTTCATGGCCGGTGCCAGCGCGCTCATGGTCGGCAATTATCTCACCACGCTGAACCAGCCGGTTGAAAAAGACCTGCAGATGCTCAAAGACCTCGGCCTCGATCCGAGCTGGGACAAACACGGTTTCAGCGATCAGGAAGAAGGCGGCTGTGGTAGTGGCAAGGAAAGCTGCGAGGCGGCAGTAGTGACAGCCTGACCTCACGCAAAGATGCCAAGTTAATAAAAATCCTTTGCGTTTTTGCGTCTTTGCGTGAAATTCTTCGCGTGGAAAAGCTCGGTAAAAATCACGGCGGTTATCGCGGCGAGACGATTGATATCCGCGCCGTCCTGCGCGATGTCCAAGCCGCAGCGCAAGCGCACGGCTGGACTTTGGAAATTTTCCACGACACAGGCGAATTCAAATTACTCGCTCTCCACCGTGTCCCGCTTCCATTCCGCAATCCGCAATCCGCAATTCGCATTTACTTAAGCGCCGGCATTCACGGCGACGAGCCTGCCGGGCCGCTCGCGGCGTTGCGCTTGCTTCAGGAAAACCGGTGGCCGGCGAACGCCGAACTCTGGTTTTGTCCCTGCCTGAATCCAATGGGCTTCGTTTTGAACCGACGCGAGAACGACAAGGGCGTTGACCTCAACCGGCAATACCGGCACTTGGAAGCGGCGGAGACGCGCACGCACATCGCCTGGCTGGAGCGCCAGCCGCAATTCGACCTCTGCCTCCTCCTGCATGAGGACTGGGAATCGCACGGCTTTTACGTTTACGAGTTGAATCCGGAAAACCGCCCCTCGCTGGCTGAAGCCATCATCACGCGCGTCGCGGAAACCTGCCCCATTGACCGCTCCGAAATCATCGAAGGCCGCCCGGCGCAGAACGGCGTCATCCGGCCAAACCTCGATCCTGCCACACGCCCGCAATGGGCCGAGGCGTTTTATTTGATCGTCAACAAAACACAATTCTCCTACACCCTCGAAGCACCGTCGGATTTTCCGCTTGCCACCCGCGTCAACGCGCTCGTCATCGGTGTCAACGTGGCATTACAATCCATTTCAGGTTAAAATTTGCATGACGGTTGCTGAGGGGAAAGGGAATGAAGGGAATGGAAACAGGATTGATTTCGCGGAGAAAAAAACTATCCTTTGGGTTGGGCTTAAGCTTGGAAGCCAATGTAGCTCAGCGGTAGAGCAACGGTTTCGTAAACCGTCGGTCGCCGGTTCAATCCCGGCCATTGGCTCCATTCTTATCCCAGGACAGGTGGCGAATCATGGTCTTATGACCTTGATTACTAGATGGTAAAAAGGGTGCAGAAAGGACCCCTTTCGCCAGTTTGGTTTTTGTGAATTTCTGCGCGAGTTGCCTGCGGTAAAACACAAGCTACCAATCCTTGATTGGTTGATGATTGTTCTGAGGTTTTCCCTGCGGTTTTAGCTGGAGAAACTGTTCGTTGCCCTTTTGCGCGTCCAACAGCCGTCGTGCTTCCTCTGGGGTCATTTCATTGGACACCATGGCCTGTGCCTGCTCATTCTGCCCGCCTTGTTTTTCATTGGATTGACCGGCAGGTGACTGCGCCTGTTGTTGTTTTTTCTGCTGTTCCGATTGGTTTTGCGCCTGCTGGTTTTGTTGCGGTTTTTGCTGCTCGTTCTGTTGCTGTTGTTTTTGTTGCTCGTCCCGCTGCGCCTGTTGCGATTGATTCTGTTGCTGGTTTTGTTGTTGCTGATTTTGCTGTGAAGACTGGTTGTCCTTCGCCTGCTGCTGGTTGTTTTTTTGCTGCTGTTGGTTTTGTTTCGGTTGTTGCTGCTGTTGCTTCTTCAGTTCCTCCAGCTTTTTCTGCACGAATTCGTAATTGAATTTCGCGTCGGCGTCCTGTGGATTCAACTGGAGCGAGTTGCTGTAATTTTTCAGCGCGTTCTCCCAGGACTCTTTTCGCTTGTCCAAATCCGGACTCTGCTCGCCAAGCCGGTAAAGCGTGTCGCCCAGGTTATAATAACCCTGCTCCTGCAATTTCAAATCCGGCGCGGAAATCACCGTGCTGAAATTGGTCGTCGCGTCGTTGAATTTCCGGCTGCGATATGCCGCCGCGCCCGTGTTGAAATTCAACCGCGGATCATCCGTCTTTTTCCGCAACAACTGTTGATACTGTTTCAACGCGCTGTCGTATTGGCCCTTGTTGTAATCGCGCAACGCGCTGGACGCGGAAGCAAAAGCGGTCATCGGCAAAACGCAAAACAGCATCACGATTGTAGTGGCCCGCGCCACGCTTGTGCTCGTTGAAGAAACCGGCCTGGCGGCTTTTGCCGCGCGCTTTCGCTCCGGCAAAAACATTTCCGCGAGCAACAATAAGGCCGCCGCCGCCAGCGGCCAGTGATATTGCTCGTGATAACGGCGCACCAGCCGCTCCTCGCCTTCCGATTTTGGCAACGGCGCAAGACCTTTTTCGTAAAGTGTTTCCATGGTGTTCGCCCCGCGCAACGGCAGATAAAAACCGCCCGTCGCGCCGGCGATTTGCCGGAGCAACGCTTCGTTGAGGTGCGACTTCACAACATGGCCCTGCTCGTCGCGGACATAATCTGAATTGCCGCTGGCATCCGTGATGTGCAGCAAATCGCCCTGCGGCGTGCCGATGCCGATGGTGAAAATGTGCAACCCCGCTTTCGCCGCCTCCTGCGCCGCAGCAAGCGCGCCGCCATCGTTGTCCTCGCCGTCGGTGAACAACACGAGCACCTTGTAATGGTCGCTTTCCTTGAACGCCGTCTGCGCGGTCTTGATGGCGGCGGCGATGGCGGTGCCGCCTTGCGGCAGCGTATTCACGTTTAATGTCTGCACAGATTGCTGAAACACTGTGCTGTCAAAAGTCAGCGGACATTCCAAAAAGGCGTCGCCCGCGAATGCCACCAAACCGAGCCGATCCGGTTTTGCCTGTTGCATCAAATCCAGTACGGCGAGCCTGGCGCGTTCGAGACGGTTCGGCGCGATGTCCCCGGCCAGCATGCTTTTGGACGTGTCAACGGCGACCACAATGTCCAGACCGCGTTGCTCGATCTTTTGCAAATCAAATCCGTGTTGCGGCCGCGCCAGCGCCACAACCAGCAACGTCACGGCCAAAATCAAACAACCGAGCCGGATCTTTCGGCGCGTCGGAGAGACACCGACCGTCAACGCGGACAGCAATCGTGTCTGGATGAATTGCGCCAGCAGCCGCTGCCGCTTGCGCGACGCCCACCAGAAAAACAGCGCCAGCGCCAGCGGCAAAACCAGCAGCAACCAAAGTAAATGTGGCTGTTCAAATCTCATCTTGTAATTGTCGATTGCCGATTGCCGATTGGATTTGTAATTTCACGTTATGAACCCGATTGAACTGAAAGCCCGCACCAAAACCTTTGCGCTGCGGATCATCAAATTGACTCGTGCGATTCCCCAAAATGACGATGCTGGCCGCGTCATTGCCAAGCAAATCGTTCGTAGCGGAACTTCGGTGGCTGCGAATTATCGCGCGTCGTGCCGCGCGCGGAGCCGGGCGGAATTCGTTGCCAAAATTGGCACGGTCGAGGAAGAATCTGACGAAACTGCCTTGTGGCTCGAATTGCTGATTGAGTCTGGCATCATGCCTGCAAAAAAACTGTCTGCATTGCTGGAAGAAGCCAACGCCCTGACTGCCATCATGGCGACCTCCCGCAAGACGGCGTCCAGCAAATGAGCTGTTAATCGGCAATCGGCAATCGGCAATCGGCAATGTTTTCATGGCAACCTCCTCAGCATGGTTTGGCCTAAAACCAACTCAGCCAGCAATAACACCAGTCCCGTGGACACGAACCATGGAAACAATTCGTTGAACTGGGTGTATTTGTTGATGATCGCCTCGGTTTTTTCGAGCTTGTCAATTTCCGCGTAAATTTCCCGGAACCGCTCCGCGTTGTCAGCGCGGTAATATTTGCCGCCGGTCATCTGCGCGATTTTTTGCAACGTGTCCTCGTCCACGTCCACCGGCACGTTTCGATAGCCGACTTTCTGGCCGTTCATGAACACCGGCATTGGGGCCATGCCGCGCTCGCCGATACCGATGGTATAAACTTTCACGCCCAGTGCCTGCGCCGCCTGCGCCGCGGCAAGCGGGTCAATATTGCCGGAATTATTTTGTCCGTCGGTCATCAAAATGATGATTTTGCTCTTCGCCTTCAAATCGCGCAGCCGGTTCAGCGCCGTGGTCAGCGCATCGCCAATGGCGGTTTGATCGGCATTGATGGTGCCGATTTCGAGCCGGTCCAGATTTTCCTGCAAATAATCGTGATCGAGTGTCAACGGCGCGGCGATGAACGCCCGGGCCGCAAACACGACCAGCCCAATGCGGTCGTTTGGCCGCTCGTCAATAAAGCCTTTCAGGACCGAGCGCGCCATGTTGAACCGGTTCACCCGCTGGCCGTGCACGACGAAATCCTCCGAAATCATGCTGCCCGACAAATCGAGCGCCGCGATGATGTCAATGCCGCTGGCCTTGACCGTTGTCTGGCTTTTTATCAAGCGCGGTTGCGCCAGCGCGACGATGAATGACGCCAGCACCAGCCAGCGCAACGCCGCCAGAAACGCGCCCGCCCGTGAATGCCGGGCATTGGTCAAACCCGCCAACAATTGCACCGAGGAATATAAAAACGCCGGTGGCTGGCCGCGCCGGCCTTTGAGCCACGCCAGCAGCGGCAGCAACAGAAGCAGCAGCAAAAAATATGGATGAGCGAAGGTCATCTTGAATTTACGATTTCCGATTTTGGATTTCCGATTTGATTTTCTTCGGTTGTTGCAGGCATTGGCTTCGGTTCGGTTTCTTCAACCAGACGGACGGCGGAGCCATGTAGTTCGCGCAATTCTGGTTCGCGCGGTTCGTATTTGGCGAACTTCACGAGGTCGCAACTCCCCAGAAATCCGCCGAGGCTTTCTTTTTGTTCCGGCGACAACAAATCCGTTCCGCCCAGCTCGCGCAAAAATTCCTCGGTCGTCCGCTCCGGCGCATGAAAATCAAAACGCTCTTCAAGATAAAACCGGATCGTGTCCGAAACCAAAATACAGAACGGCTTGGGTTGTGAAATCAACGCCAGCGCTTCTTCCAATTTTTGTTTCGCACGGACGTGAGCCGGCACGGGCGGCTCAACTGGAATCCGCAAACGCCGTTTTTGCCACCATTGCCAGATAAAAAACAAGACCGCGACGGTGGCCAGCGCACCGAGCGTCCACCAGAACCATTCCCAGCCGCTCGGGATCGCGACCGGCGGCTTGATGTCGCGAATGTCGTTAGCGGACGAAACGGTTTGTGCTGTGACGTTCGTGATCATCGTCAAAGGCTCATCCGCGCAAACGGCGTTTTTCACGGTTTTCAAAAAATTTGCCCAAGGCCGCCGAGTAAGGTTCGTCCGTGCGCAGTTGAATGGTGTCCACGCCCGACGAGCGAAACTGGCGCGCGAGGTCATTGCGCTGCTTTTCCTGCCGCAACGCGAACGCGTCGCGGCTGCTCGCATGGCCGGTGTTGAGTTCCAGGATTTCGCCGGTCTCGGCGTCCTCCAGGATCAAACGACCTAGCGCGGGCAATTCGAGTTCATAGCGATCCGTGATTTGCACGGCCACGACATCGTGCTTGCGATTCGCAATCCGCAACGCGGTTTGCGTTTGCGCCGGCAGCGCGCCGCCCTCCGGTGAAATGAAATCCGAAATGACAACCGCGATGGCCTTGTGCGGCAAAACGCGGCCCATGAATTCCAGAGCATTTACCAAATCCGTTCCGCGCCGTTTCGGCTCAAAAAACAGGACTTCGCGAATGACGCGCAATACATGGCTGCGGCCCTTGCGCGGTGGGATGAACTTTTCCACCTCGTCCGTGAACAGCAACAGGCCGACCTTGTCATTGTTGCGGATGGCAGAAAACGCGAGCATGGAGGCAATTTCCGCCGCAAGTTCGCGTTTGGATTGGTCGCGTGAGCCGAACAGCCCCGAGCCGCTCACATCCACCACCAGCATCACCGTTAATTCTCGTTCCTCGACGAACTTCTTGATGAACGGGTGGTTCATCCGCGCGGTGACGTTCCAGTCAATGGCGCGCACATCATCGCCGGGCTGGTATTCGCGCACTTCGTCGAAATTCATGCCCTGGCCCTTGAAGACGCTGTGGTACTGGCCCGCGAGCGTTTCAGTCACGAGCCGGTTCGTGCGCAGCTCAATCTGCCGGATTTTTTTAAGGATTTCGCGGGGGATCATGGGAAAATGAAGAATGCAGAAGGCTGAAAGAAGAATCCCACTTTGCTGTTTGAATCAAAATCCAGGTCACGAAACCATTTCTTCATTCTTCCTTCATCATTCTGCTTTCGCTTATGGCACCGGCAACTCATCAAAGATTTTCTGGATGACCGTTTCGCTGGTTTTTTCCTCGGCTTCGGCCTCGTAAGTGATGGCCACGCGGTGGCGCAGCACGTCCATGCCGATGCTTTTCACGTCCTGCGGCGTGACATAACCGCGGCCTTTCAAAAAGGCGTAGGCCTTGGCCGCGAGTGTCAGATAAATAGTCGCGCGCGGCGACGCACCAAGCTGGATGAAATCCTTCACCGCGATTTTGTAGTGGTCGGGGTCGCGCGTGGCGCAGACGAGGTCCACAATGTATTCCTTCACCTTGTCGTCCACGTAGATGTCGTTGATGACTTCGCGCGCCTTGAGGATTTGCTGCGGCTCGACGACGGCGTGAGTCACGGGTGTGCCGCTCGTGCGCGCCATCAAGTCGAGTATCTGTCGTTCCTCGGCACGCGATGGATAGTCGATCTTGAGCTTGAGCATGAAGCGGTCAACCTGCGCCTCGGGCAACGGATAAGTTCCTTCGTGCTCGATGGGATTCTGTGTGGCCAGCACGAGGAACGGTTCTTCGAGCTTGAAGGTCTGTTCGCCGATGGTGACCTGTTTTTCCTGCATCGCTTCGAGCAACGCGCTTTGCACCTTGGCGGGCGCGCGATTGATTTCGTCGGCCAGGATGAGGTTGGCGAAAATCGGCCCTTTGCGCGTGCTGAAGCCGCCGGATTGCGGATTGTAAATCTGTGTGCCGATGACATCGGCGGGCAGCATGTCCGGCGTGAATTGCAGCCGCGCAAACTTGACGTTGATGCATGCGGCAAGCGATTTGACGGAGAGCGTCTTGGCCAGGCCCGGCACGCCTTCGAGCAGCACGTGGCCGTTGGCGAGCAGGCCGA